>Dunbar_p2__coassemble_1260_pt1 | contig 22402 bp, 20 predicted proteins | sample Dunbar_p2__metabat2_low_PE_034 | metagenome-assembled genome bin Dunbar_p2
AGCCTGAATGGCCGCCTGGTCGTGGGTAGCCAGAAGGACGTTCTTCCCGGCGGCACGCTGGCGCAGCAGGGCGGCAGCACGGGGCAAGGTCTCCGGGTCCAGCCCGGTAAAGGGCTCGTCCAGCAGCAGGGTGTCGCTCTCAGCCCAGAGCGCCCGCACCAGAGCAGTGCGGCGCTTCTGCCCGCCGGACAGCCGCACCGCAGGCAGTGCCAGTACCGCATCCTCCATCCCCAGTGCTGCAAAGTCCGCCCGGAGCGCTGCATGGTACTGCTGCGGCGGGCCAGGCAGCACCAGCGCTGCATTCTGCACAGCCGTCAGGTGGGGGCACAGCCGATCTTCCTGAAATACAGCCCCCACGCGGCCCACCCCCTGCACTGTGCCAGCCGTAGGCGGCTCCAGCCCCATCAGGATGCGCAAAAGGGTGGTCTTTCCCCAGCCGCTGGGGGCCCACAGCACCGCCGGGGCTTCCACCGTCAGATCCAGCCCTGTAAACAAGACCTTCTCCCCAAATCGCTTTTCCAGCCCTCGGATAACGATGCTCATACCTCGGCCCCCTCCTTCACCACAGCTGCCACCGCCCGATCCAGCAGCGCCAGCAGCAACTTTTCAAACCCTGCGCTCAGCAGCAGGATGATCGCCGTCCAGGCAAACATCTCCCCAGTAGCCAGGGTGATCTTGGCCCGGTACAGGGCATCCCCCAAGCTGCCGTCCGGCAGGCCGATGATCTCGGCCGCAACGCCGCTCTTCCAGCAGATGCCCAGCGCCACGCTGCACCCCTGCCGGAAAGCGGGCAGCACCGCTGGCAGCCAGATGGCCCGCATCCTCCGCCACCAGCACAGACGGAACACCTGCCCCATCTCTACCAGCTGCCCATCCACGCTGTCGATCCCGGTGCGCACCGCACCATACAGCACCGGCAGCACCATCAAAAAGCTGATCAGCACCGATAAGCTCCGGCCGCTGACCCATATAAGCGCTAAAATGATAAAACTGGCCACCGGTGTGGCTTTTACCAGCTGCATCACCGGCGCAAGCAGCAATTCCACCGCTGTCCAGCGCCAGGCTGCTGCCGCCAGCAGGGTGCTGCATACCGCTCCCAGCCCGAACCCCAGCAGGATGCGCCCTGCGCTGAACGCCGCACGCTGCCATAACTCCGGGGCTGGCAGCAGCCGTACCAGCTCCGCCAATGCCTGGCCCGGTGTGGGCAGCAGCACCGGCTGCCCCACTGCCATGGCGGTCAGCTGCCACACTCCAAGCCAGAACCCCGCCGCCGCCAGAAGCCCTAGGCGGCGTTTTTGTTTTGCATTTTTTATCATTGCACAGCTCCCTTTCCATCCTTGTTCCGGCATCATCATAACATATCATCTTACAGAATACAATTTCTCATGTCATGCTTCATTGACATGAAGTTTATTTGCGGTTAAACTGGACTTCAAACTTATCCATAAAGGAGGCATTCATTCTCATGCAGCGGCTCCAGGGCAAGACCCTTTTGCTGGTCGGTTTCACCCTATTTTCCATGTTTTTTGGCGCCGGGAACCTGATCTTCCCGCCCTATCTGGGGGCACAGGCTGGCGTACACTTCTGGTTTGCCTTTGCAGGCTTTGCAGTCAGCGCCGTCCTTCTGCCGGTGCTGGGGGTCGTTGCCGCAACCCAGGCTGGCGGGCTGCCGCAGCTGGCAAGCCGGGTCCACCCTGTATTTGCACAGGTCTTTACCATGCTGGTCTACCTGTCCATCGGTCCATGTCTGGCCATCCCCCGCACAGCCAGCACCTCCTTTGAAATGCTCAGCCCCCTGCTGGGCAGCAGCCGCGGCCTGCAGCTGGCTTACTCCGCCGTATTTTTTCTGGCAGCCTTCCTCATCGCCCTGCAGCCGGAGCGTCTTACTGCGCGCTTGGGACGGGTGCTGTGTCCGGCGCTGTTGATCCTGATCCTGGTGCTGTTTTCCGGCTGCCTTCTGGACCCCATAGCCCCGCACTATGCCCCCGCTGTGGGGAATTATCAGGCTCTTCCGGCCGCCCAGGGCATGCTGGACGGCTACCAGACCATGGACGCTCTGGCGGGCCTGAATTTTGGTGCCGTGCTGGCGCTGAATATCCGCGCCCTGGGCGTCACCGAGGAAAAAGAGGTGCAGCGCGGTGCAAGACGGGCCGGGTTCATCACAGCCGGGCTGCTGCTGGCTGTCTATGGGATGCTGGGGCATATCGGCGCACTGACCGGATATGCGTACCCGCAGTGCAGCACCGGCGCCCAGACCCTTACCGTCCTGGCACAGGCTCTGTTCGGCCACAGCGGACAGATCCTGCTGGCCTCCATCTTCCTGATCGCCTGTTTCAACACCTGTGTGGGGCTGCTGGCCTCGGTAAGCGACTACTTCCACAAGCTTTGCCCCCGCCTGCCCTACCCGGCGCTGGCCGCTTTCTTCGCTGTGGTCAGTATGCTGATCTCCAACCTGGGGCTGGCCAGCATCATCCGCCTGTCCACCCCAGTTTTGAACGCACTGTATCCCGCTGCCATCCTGCTGATCCTGCTGCCGCTGATCCCGGGGCTGCACCATCGCCGGGCGGTCTACCAATGGTCCATCGCCTTTGCCGCCATGCAGAGCACTGCCGCCGCACTGCCCCTGGGTCCGCTGTCCGCTCTGGCCCAGCGTCTGCCCCTGTCATCGATCGGTTTTGGCTGGCTGCTGCCTGCTATGCTGGGGCTGTCCGCCGGGCTGCTGCTGGATCTCTGCCGCAAAAGATAAAAGCTGCCGCACAGCATCAAGGCTGCTGTGCGGCAGTTTTTTTACTTCTTCCAATAGAACCCTTCGTCCGGCAGCTTTCCGCCCACAGCGGCAGGGTCGGCCGCACAGAGCACCGACAGATATGCGCTGACATCCTTCTGCATCTCGTCCCCGGTCCGGCACACGATGTTGCAGGCGGGCAAAGCCTTTTTGGCGATGGCTGCCTTTGCCACCACCCCCTGCTGCTCACACAACGCAGCCGTGCGGTCCAGGTCGGTATTGGCGGTCCGCACGCTCTGGGCATACTCCTGCAGGAAGGCTTCCACCACATCCGGGTGCTCCTGGGCGTATTGAGTCCGCACCACCGTCACACCGGTGACCAGCTGGCTGTCGCTGACCTTGTCCCACTCTGCTGTCAGGTCCAGCGCCACCCGCAGACTGGGGTCCTTCATCCCGGCAGCGGTCACATAAGGCTGCGGCAGCACCGCAATGGCATCCTTTTGCGCCGCAGCCATCTGAGCGGTGACCTCTGTGGCTTCGCTGCAATACTGGATCTTCACATCCTTATCCGGGTCCAATCCGTTTTTCTCCAGCAGGTAGCGCAGCAGATACTCCGGGGTGGTGCCTTTGCCGGTAGAAAGGATGGTGCGGCCTGCAAGATCTGCCATGCTATGGACAGTATCCCCTTTTTCCACCACATACAGCACCCCCAGGGTATTTACAGCCATCACCTGGATGCCGCCTTTGGTCTTTTGGTACAAGGCAGCGGCCAGGTTGGCAGGGATCGCCGCCATATCCAGCTCCCCTTTGATAAGCCCCGGCACGATCTCGTCTGCAGTACCATAAAGCTGCAGGTCATAGTCCAGTGCTGCGGTGCCCTGCTGCTCCATATCCAGCAGGTTTACAAGCCCCATGGTCGTAGGCCCTTTCAGCCCCGCAATGCGCACCGGCCCCTCTGCGGACATCCCTTTGGCTGTGGCTCCACAAGCCGGCAGCAGCAACAGCGCTGCCGCTAACAGCAGCAAAAGGATCTTTTTTTTCATAAAAACAGCCTTCTTCCGGGGCTGCGCAGCCTGCGCTGGCCCTCTTTTTTATTTTTGCAGCCGCAAATCTTGAAAATAGATTGCTTTACGCGCTCAAGTTTACTATAATGGAAGCAAAAATACTGTTGCGCTTGCAACGGAATGCAGAAGGACGGCGGGGCCGGTACCACGGCCTGCGCAGGAAGCTTGTGTTTGGGTACTGCCCAAACCCTTTTCAGCGGCTGAATGTCTCCGACATTTTGTCCAAAGTTCATCCCGACACTGCACCGGTCCAGCGTCTCCCATCCTGGGACCGCCCCGGTCTTACACTTCCTGCACAGACGAGGAGCCGGTGCGGCCCCCGCGGTGTGAGTATGGAAAACTATTTCTCCCTATTACGATCCACGACCTTGTTTGCCGGGCTGGAAGAGGCGCAGCTGCGTGTTTTACTGGCCGAGCTGCACGCCTGGACCCGAAGCTATGGCCGGGGCGAGGCGCTGATCCTGGCGGGACATCCCAACCGCCGGGTCGGTGTTTTGCTGTCCGGCGCGCTGGAGGCTTACCGCCCGGCTCCGGGCGGCAGCCGGGTGCCCATCACCCGGCTGGAACCAGGGGATATCTTTGGGGACGTGCTGGGCGGCTCCAGCCTGTCCAGCCCTGTGACGGTAGTTGCCGCCAGCCCCTGTGAGGCACTGCTGATCCCCTACGAGCAGCTGCTGCAAACAGGCACCGACCCTGCACACACCCTGGTGCTGCAAAATCTGGTGCGCACCATCAGCGATAAATACTTCCTGCTCTCCCGCCGGGTAGACCTGCTGGTAATAAAGACCCTGCGCGCCAAAGTCTGCGCCTATCTTCTGGGGGAAGCCGAGCGGGCCGGGAGCCTGACCTTTACCATCCCCTTTTCCCGCATCCAACTGGCAGATTACCTCAACTGCGACCGCAGCGCCCTGTCCCGGGAGCTGAGCCTGATGCAGCGGGACGGCCTGCTGGACACCTATAAAAGCAGCTTTAAGCTGCTGGAACCAGACGCACTGCGCCGGACCATACAGTAAAAGGAGAACCCCATGTCAAAACCTATCCTCTGGATCGTTATCCCCTGCTATAACGAGGAGCAGGTGCTGCCCATCACCGCCCCTATGTTCCTGCAAAAGATCACCGACCTGGCAGGGGCCGGGCTGATCAGCGACAAGAGCCGGGTGCTGTTCGTCAACGACGGCTCTCGGGATGCCACCTGGGAGCTGATCTCTCAGTTTGCCGCCCAGGATGAACACTATATCGGCATCTCGCAAAGCCGCAACCGGGGCCACCAGAATGCTGTTCTGGCCGGGCTGATGGAGGCGCTGCACAGCGGTCAGTGTGATGTGACCATCTCCATCGACTGCGACGGACAGGACGATATCAACGCTATGGATGAGATGGTGCGCAAGTATCTTGCCGGGGCCGAAGTGGTCTACGGTGTGCGCAGCCGCCGGGATACCGACACCTTCTTCAAGCGGTTCACCGCCGAAGGCTTCTACCACCTGATGAACGCCCTGGGCGCCGACATCGTGTTCAACCACGCAGACTACCGGCTCATCAGCACCCGTGTGCTGGAGAGCTTTGCCGATTACCGGGAGGTCAACATCTTTTTGCGGGGCATGGTGCCGCTTGTTGGTTTTGCCAGCGACACCGTGAGCTACGAGCGTCACGAGCGTTTGGCCGGCGAGAGCCACTACCCCTTGAGCAAGATGCTGGCGCTGGCTTTTGACGGCATTACCAGCCTGTCCAACAAGCCGATCCGCCTGATCACCGGCGCCGGTGTCGTGGTCAGCCTGATCAGCTTTATCGGCGTGATCTGGGCCATCGTCCAGGCTGCCATGGGCAGCGCTGTGGCGGGCTGGGCTTCCACTGTCTGCATCGTCTGCTTTATGGGCGGCGTACAGCTGGTGTGCCTGGGCGTCATCGGCGAATATATCGGCAAGATCTACATGGAGTCCAAGGCGCGTCCCCGCTACATCATCAGCGAGCGCACCTGGGCCCCCTATGAAAGGAAGTACCACGGATGAGCAAGCAAAGTTGGAAGGGCAGCACCCTGCTCAACCCGGAACCGCCGGTGCTGGTGTCCTGCGGCGGGCTGGATAAACCCAATCTTATTACCATCGGCTGGACCGGCACCATCTGCACCCAGCCCAGCATGGTGTCCATCAGTGTACGGCCGGAGCGGTACAGCCACCAGCTGATCCGGGAGAGCGGACAGTTTGCCATCAACCTGCCCACCGAGGCGCTGGTGCGGGCGGTGGACTGGTGCGGCGTAAAAAGCGGCCGCGACCTGGATAAATTTGCGGCCTGCGGCCTGCACGCCGCCCCTGGTTCGGTGCTTACCGACTGCCCCCTGCTGGAGGAAAGCCCCCTGAACCTGGAATGTAAGGTGACCCAGGTGATCCCCCTGGGCAGCCACGATCTGTTCCTGGCTCAGGTGGTAGCCTGTGATGTAGATGAGTCCCTGCTGGACGAAAGCGGCAAGCTCTGCCTGGAAAAAGCCAAGCTCATCGTGTACAGTCACGGCGAATATCTGGCTCTGGGCCGCAAGCTGGGCACCTTTGGCTACAGCGTGCGGAAAAAGAAGCCCCGGAGAAAGTGAGCGCACCTCTCCGTCATCCTGCAAAAAAAGCTGCCTGCCCTACTGAAAAACAAGTAGGACAGGCAGCTTTTTGCTATTCAGAACAGGACCGGTTCACTTTCCCCTGCGAGGCGACAGGCGTTCCAGCGTCTCCAGGTCATAGGGCGTATTCTGGTAAACGTAATAGTTCAGCCAGTTTTCATACAGCAGGTGGGCGTGGGCCCGCCAGCGGAACAGCGGAGGCTTGGCCGGGTCGTCCCCCGGGTAGTAATTGCAGGGGGGCGCAATATCCAGCCCCTTGTCCCGGTCACGCCGGTATTCGGCATCCAGGGTGTACTGGTCGTACTCCGGGTGTCCGGTGACAAAGATCTGCCGCCCGTCCTCGATGCTCAGCAGGTACGGGCCTGCCGCATCGCTCTCCGCCAGGATGCGCAGCTCTCCGCAGGCATCGATGTCCTCCCGGCTGACCCCGGTATGGCGGCTGTGGGGAGCATAGAACACCTCATCGAACCCTCGTACCAGGGGATTTGCCGACCGGGTGACCCGATGCTCAAACACGCCGAACATCTTGTGATCCAGCAGCTGCTTGTGCACCCCATAGTGATAATACAGCCCCGCCTGGGCACCCCAGCAGACGTGCAGGGTGGAGTAGACATTGGTCCGGCTGAAGTCCATGATGCTGCACAGCTCCGGCCAATAGTCCACCTGTTCAAAGTCCAGGGTCTCCACCGGCGCACCGGTGATGATCATGCCGTCGTAGCGGTGGTTCTTCACCTCATCAAAGGTCTGGTAGAATGCCTCCAGATGATCTGCCGAAACATGGGTCGCCTCATGGCTGGCCGTCTGCAGCAGGGTCATATGCACCTGCAGCGGGGTATTTGCCAGCAGCCGGGCGATCTGGGTCTCGGTAGCGATCTTGGTGGGCATCAGGTTGAGGATCAGGATCTCCAGCGGACGGATCTGCTGGGCAGCGGCCCGCTCCCGGTGCATCACAAAGATATTCTCCTTGTACAGGGCATCGTAGGCGGGCAAAGTCTTGGGGATGATCAGGGGCATAACGGTTTTACGTTCCTTCCGTGGTATTGTGCGGCAAAGCGGTTCAGACCTTATCCAGGGCCTGGGCCACGTCTGCGATGAGGTCGGCGCTGCTCTCCAGGCCGCAGCTCATGCGCACCAGCTCCGGCGGCACACCGGCGGCCCGCAGCTGGTCATCGTTCATCTGGCGGTGGGTGGTGGAGGCCGGGTTCAGGCAGCAGGTGCGGGCATCCGCCACATGGGTCTCAATGGCAGCCAGCTTCAGCTCCCGCATAAAGGTGCTGGCAGCCTCCCGGCCGCCTGCCAGACCAAAGGACACTACACCGCAGCTGCCGTTGGGCAGATATTTCTGCGCCAGGGCATGGTAGGGACTGGTGGGCAGGTCGCAGTAGTCCACATAAGCCACCTTGGGGTGCTGCTGCAGGAACTGTGCCATCGCCAGGCCGTTCTCGCAGTGGCGCTTCATCCGCACATGCAGGCTCTCCAGGCCCAGATTCAGCAGGTAAGCGTTGGCGGGCGACTGCATCGAGCCAAAGTCCCGCATCAGCTGTGCGGTCGCCTTGGTGATGAATGCGCCCTGCTGACCGAACCGCTCGGCATAGGTAATGCCGTGGTAGCTGTCATCCGGGGTGCACAGACCGGGGAACTTGTCTGCATGGGCCATCCAATCAAACTTGCCCCCGTCCACGATGGCACCGCCCAGAGCTGCGCCATGTCCGTCCATGTATTTGGTGGTGGAGTGGGTCACGATGTCTGCACCCCATTCCAGCGGACGGCAGTTGACCGGCGTGGGGAAGGTGTTGTCCACGATCAGCGGCACACCATGAGCGTGGGCTGCCTTGGCAAAACGCTCGATGTCCAGCACGGTCAGGGCAGGGTTGGCAATGGTCTCGCCAAACACCGCCTTGGTATTGGGGCGGAAAGCGGCTTCCAGCTCCTCATCAGTACACTGGGGGCCTACAAAGGTCACCGAGATGCCCATTTTTGCCATGGTCACCGAGATGAGGTTGAAGGTTCCGCCATAGATGCTGCTGGAGGACACGATGTGATCCCCCGCCGAGCAGATATTGAACAGCGCAAAAAAGTTGGCTGCCTGGCCGCTGGAGGTCAGCATCGCTGCGGCGCCGCCTTCCAGCTCACAGATCTTCTTCGCCACATAGTCGCAGGTGGGATTCTGCAGGCGGGAGTAGAAGTAGCCCTCGGCCTCCAGATCAAACAATTTTCCCATATCCTCACTGGTCGCATACTTAAACGTAGTGGACTGGATAATGGGGATCTGGCGGGGCTCGCCGTTGCCCGGCGTGTAGCCGCCCTGTACGCAGATGGTATCGCGTTCCATATCGTTTCTCCTTCTCTCCCCCAAAAACAGCCGGGGAGGCTTTATCTCCGCAAACGCTTATCGCTCTTGTTGGCCCACAGTGTGCCCGCCGACTGGAACAGCTGCACCAGCAGCACCAGCAGCACCACACAGATCAGCATGATATCGGTCTGATAACGGTAATATCCATACGAGATCGCCACCTTGCCCAGACCACCGCCGCCGATCACGCCGGACATGGCCGAGTAGCCCAAAATAGTGGTCAAGCCCGTGGTCATGCTGGAGATCAGTCCCGGCAGACACTCCGGGATCATCACCTTGAGGATGATCTGCATCGGGGTAGCGCCCATGCTCTGGGCAGCTTCCACCACACCGGGGTCCAGCTCCCGCAGGCTGGTCTCTACCAGGCGGGCCACAAAGGGGAACGCCGCCACCACCAGCGGGACGATGGTCGCCTGGGTACCCACCGAGGTGCCGATGATGGCACGGGACAGCGGGAACACACAGATCATCAGGATCAAAAAGGGCACGCTGCGCAGGATGTTGATGACGGCATTCAGCCCGTGCATCAGCCAGCTGGGCAAAGGCAGCACGCCGTCTTTATCGCCTGCCACCAGCAGCACACCCAGGGGCAGGCCCAGCGCCAGGGCAAAGCCCGTGGACAGCACCGTAACATAAAAGGTCTCCCAGACCGCAAACGCATAATCCGCAAAACTCATAAACCATTTACCTCCTCCACCGAGACGCCGTCCTGCCCGCGGATATATTCCACCGCCCGCTGGGCAGGTTCGATCTCCCGCGGGAGCTTGAGCAGCATACTGCCAAAGCACCGCCCGTTCAGATCACGGGTATCCGCACTGAGCACGCTGACCAGGATGCCGGTATCCACTGCCAGACCCGCCACCAGCGGCTTTGTGGTGGACGAACCATTAAAGGTGACCCGCACCACATGATCATCCGGGGCAAAGCTTGCCAGCTCCTGCGCTGCTGCGCCGCCGTTGGGGGCCACCAGCCGCCGGGCTGCCGGGGTGCGGGGGTTGGCAAAGATGGCTTCCACTTCGCCTTCCTCCACCACTTCGCCGCCGTCCAGAATGGCCACCCGGCTGCAGATCTCCTCCACCACGCTCATCTGGTGGGTGATGACCACCACCGTGATGCCCAGCTTTTTGTTGATATCCTTGATCAGGGTCAGGATCGAGTGGGTGGTGGTGGGGTCCAGGGCGCTGGTAGCCTCGTCGCACAGCAGCACCTTGGGGTTGGTAGCCAGCGCACGCGCAATGGCAATGCGCTGCTTCTGCCCGCCGGACAGCTGTGCCGGGTAAGCATCGGCCTTATCCGGCAGACCCACCACTTCCAGCAGCTCCCGGGCGCGTTTTTCGGCATCCGCCTTCTTCACACCAGCCAGCTCCATGGGGAAGCAGATATTCTTCAGGCAGCTGCGCTGCATCAGCAGGTTGAACTGCTGAAAGATCATGGTGATCTCCCGCCGGCGCTGGCGCAGCTGCGCAGGGGTCAGGCTTTCCAGCGCTACCCCGTCAATGACGACGCTGCCTTCGGTGGGGCGCTCCAACAGGTTGATGCAGCGCACCAGGGTGGATTTGCCTGCGCCGGACATTCCGATGATGCCGTAAATGGCCCCATCCGGAATGGTCAGGTTGATATTGCGCAGTGCATACACTGCGCCGTCCTTCATCGGGAAGGTCTTGGAAAGGTTTTTGATCTGGATCACGGGTATGCTCCTTTTATACAGTCAGCTGCGGGTCTCATAAGCGGGGGATGGATTTATTTTGCGGCAATGGCGTCCAGGCTGGTCTGCTTGCCGCCGTAGATGCCCATGGGTTCCACATGGATACCGGCTACCGTGACCAGGTGGGTGCCCTTTTCCTCATTGAAGTTGTCCAGGTAGGGCTGGTGCTGGAAGTAGTTGGTGTCTGCCTCCCCTTCCTCTACCACCGTATTGGGGATCACATAGTCGTCATACTCCTGGATCTCCAGGGTAATGCCCTTGGCAGCCAGGATCTCCTTGCAGACCTCCAGCACCTGGCAGTGGGGTGCGGGGGAAGCGGCACAGCTCACGGTCTGCCCCTCCAGCGCAGCGTAGTCCAGGCTGGGATCATAGCCATCGGTGGGGTTCTCCACCACCGACACCACCGAGCCGCTGTACTCCTGCTCCATGAACTCCTTGACCTGCTGGCTCTCCAGCGCTGCCAGCAGCGCCTTGATCAGGGGCTTGTCCTGATTGCCGTCCTTGCAGACCAGCACGTTGACATAGGCCGAAGTGCCGTCCTCCATAGCCAGCGCATCGGTCATGGGGTTCAGACCCGCTGCAATGGCGTAGTTGGAGTTGATCACGGCATAATCCTCATCCTGCAGCACATTGGGCAGCTGGGCAGCCTCCACCTCATCGATCTGGATGTTGTGGGGATTCTCTGCAATGTCGTTCTTGGTAGCGGTGATGCCTGCACCCTCTTTCAGGGTGAAGAAGCCGTTCTTCTCCAGCAGGGTCAGGGCGCGGGCCTCATTGGTGGTGTCGTTGGGCACGCCCACGCTCAGCTTGTTCTTGGAGGAGCCGCCGCAGCCGCCCAGGGCAGCCGCTGCCACCGCAATACCGGAAACCTTCAAAAAATCACGACGATTCAACATAATAAAAACCCTCTCTAACAATACAATGTTTTGTTTTTGCCAGGCGGCACAGTGCCAGCTGCGCCGCCTGCTGCAGAAGACCGGATGCAAAAACGCTCCCGTCCCTGCGGGCCATCATGCCCTGCAAGGACGGGAGCGCAGAATGCTTCCGTGGTACCACCTTGTTTCACTGCTCCCTTGCGGGATGCAGCCTCGATGCTGCGGCCGGGCACACCATGCCTCGGCTTACAGCCGGACGCTGTAACGGGCGCTCCCGTCGCGGACTTGGCGCTCTTGCTCTTCGTCCACGCAGCTCCGAGACCATTTTCAGCCCCCTGTTCCCTGCCCGCTTCCACCGTCCGGGCTCTCTGGAAAGGTCAATGCGAAGGCCTACTCTTCTCTTCACAGCCAATTTTGTGATATTGCATTTATTGTAATCATCCCAGCCCGGTTTGTCAACCCGGCAGGGCAAATTTTTCTCCCGGCCGGTGTTTTTGTCGGCTTTTTTCAAGCCATCCCCGGTCTTGCTTGCCCCTTAACCCGAAGCCTTGTCCGTGATGACCCCAGCCCGGCAGGACAAACGGAACAGCACGAATCCGATGATGAACAGCGCCAGCAGCGAGCCTACGCCCACATTGGCACTGCCGGTGAGCTGGGTGCCCACGCTGACGATCATCGTGCCCAGGAAGGATGCGCCCTTGCCGCAGATATCAAACAGGCCAAAGTACTCGCCGGATTTTTCCGGCGGGATGATCTTGGCAAAGTGCGAGCGGCTCAGCGCCTGCACACCGCCCTGGAACATTCCTACGATCACCGCCAGCACCCAGAACTGCCACTGGGTAGCCAGGAAGAAGGCAAATACTGCAATGCCCGCATAGGCTGCCACACAGATGGGGATCAGGGTGGTGGAGGGATACCGGGCGCTCAGCCGTCCGAACACCAGCGCCGAGGGGAAGGCGACCACCTGGGTCAGCAGCAGCGCCAGCAAAAGGCCTGTGGTGTCCAGCCCCAGTGCAGTGCCGTAGGCAGTGGCCATATCAATGATGGTGTATACGCCATCGATGTAGCAGAAGAACGCCAGCAAAAACCAGAACACCTGCTTATCCTCATGCAGATGCCGCAGCGTATGGCCGATGCGGACAAAGCTCTGACGCACCGCATGCTCCCGGCCTTCGGCTGCATAGTGCACCTGACGATACCGGCGCAGCAGCGGCAGCGTGACCACCAGCCACCACACCGCCGTGATCAGCAGCGCCAGGCTCAGTGCGGTAAGCTGGCTCAGACCAATGGCCCCTGCGCCCAATACCAGCGCCAGGCAGACCACAAAGGGGATGCAGCTTCCAATGTAGCCCCAGGCGTACCCGCGGGAGGACAGATCGTCCATCCGCTCCGGCGTGGTCACGTCGGACAGCATCGAGTCGTAGTACACCAGACTGCCGGAGTAGCCGATCTTTGCCAAAACAAAGATCATCAAAAACGGCAGCCACTGGCGGGCAAAGCCCATGACGCAGCAGCCCACTACGCCGACCCCCAGGCAGAGCATGAAGATGGGCTTTTTGAAGCCCTTGGTGTCCGCCAAAGCGCCCAGCACCGGGCTGAGCAGCGCTGTGACCAGGGTCACCACACTGGTAGCGTACCCCCAGTAGGCCAGATACTCCACCGAGGAAAGCCCGCCCTCCTCCGCCAGTGCATTAAAAAAGATCGGGATCAGGGTGGCGCACATCAGCACAAAAGCTGAGTTTCCCACATCGTACAAGATCCAGGACCGCTCCAAGGCGGTCAGTTTCGTTCCGCGTTTTGCCATGGTTCGTTTCCTCTCACATCAAACTGAACAGCCCGTGTGCCGGTCAATCCTCACCAAATGTGTGCTGATAAGCCGGGTCCAGCGGTTCGTCCGCCGCATACTCGGTCATCAGCCGTACTGCCAGCGGCAGAGCCTGGGTGTACAGCTGCTCCAGCTGACGGCCGCTCTCCGCGCAGTCCGGGTTGGGCTGCGGATTTGCCACCAGGCCGTGCAGATCGTCGTACTTGCCCGCCAGACGCATCACGGTCAGCACCAGCCAGCGCTTGGCAGGGTTGGAGGCCTGCAGGCAGCGGTGGATGGTCACCATGCCTCGCAGCGCATCCTCCACCTGGGCTGTGGTCAGCCCATTGTAAAAGGGAGCAATGATGCGGGCATTCTCCTCCGTGGGGCGGATATGTCCAGCCGTAAAGAACCGCAGCGGGTCCAGTCCATCCTCACGCATCAGCTGGTTATCAAACTCTGTCTCGATCTCGCAATGGGTGATCCCCTGCTCCCGGGTGTATTTTTCCACATAGGGATGGCAGGTGCTGTCCAGTGCAAAATGGCAGATAAACCCCAGCAGATACGCCAGCGCCGCTTCCTGGTCCTCTGCCTCCCGCAGCGGCCCGCGGGCAGCCGCAAAAAAGGCAGAACCGGGCTGGTCGTGCATAGCACCGCCCCGTGCGCTGATCGGGTTGGAGCGCAGTGCATGGTAATAAAACAGGATATCCGGTCCATGCAGACCGATATCATACAGCGCCCGGTGACGGGACACGACGCCCCGCAGCTCCTCCGGCAGGCGGGCCGCCGCCTGTGCGCCAAACCGGCGGTGGGCATAGGTTGAAGGCATAATAAGACCCCTCCCTCAAAAATTCAATAACTGTTTGAAGTATAGCAGAATCTGCGCCTGTGTTCCAGTCTTTTGCGTCAATTTTGGGTAAATTTCTTTAATAATCTTTCGTTTTTGACCGGCAAAAAAGGCGGTCAGCGCCGGTAACAGCGCTGCCGCCTTTTTCAAATGCAGATCTTATCCCAGCAGGCCGTAGCCCTGGGGCGTTTCATCTTTGGGATCCCGGTCCATCAGGGCACGCACAGCATCCGCCGGGCTCATTCCCTGGTTGACGATGGCGTTCACCGTCTGCACGATGGGCATTTCCACGCCGTATCGAGCCGAAAGCTCCAGAGCAGCCGGCAGGGCGTTCATGCCTTCCACCACCATGCCCACCTCTTTCACAGCCTCCTGTGCGCTCTTGCCTTGACCGATCAGCATACCGGCCCGGTTGTTGCGGCTGTGGCGGCTGGTAGCAGTAACGATCAGATCGCCAATGCCTGCCAGACCCGCAAAGGTATGGATATCGCAGCCCATCGCCACTCCCAGCCGGGCTGCTTCTGCAATGCCCCGGGTGATCAGGGCGGCACGAGCGTTGTCCCCATAGCCCAAGCCGGTGGAGATGCCCACGCCCAGGGCAATGACGTTCTTCAGTGCGCCGCTCAGCTCCACACCCTTCACATCTGCGTTGGTGTATACCCGCATACAGCCGGTGGTAAACACTTCCTGCACAAAGCGGGCTGCCTCCTCGTCCTGGCTGGCAGACACGATGGTGGTCGGCAGATCCAGCGCCACTTCTTCTGCATGCGTGGGGCCGGACAACGCTACCAGCCGCACCTTCCGGGGGCCGCCCTCCTTGCCCAGCTCGTCGGCCAGCACCTCGGTCATGGTCAGCAAGGTACCCGGCTCAATGCCCTTTGCTACATCCACGATCACCTGTCCTTCCGGCACAAAAGGCCGTGCCTTGGCAGCCGTGGACCGCACGAACACCGACGGGACCGCAAACAGCAGCACATCCTTTCCGGTGCAGACCTCCTGGATGCTCTTTGTAAAAGCCATCTCCGCCGGGATCTGCATCCCAGGCAGATTGGGGTGGGTGCGGTTGGCGCTCAAAGCGTCGATCTCCTGTTCCAGCGCAGACCATACGGTCACATCGTTGCCGTTCACACACAGCATCCGTGCCAGCGCCATTCCCCAGGTGCCGGCGCCCAGGACGCCGATCTTCCATTTCGTCATGTTCGTTACCTCCGTATCCGCCGCGCACAGTATGCGGGCGATGCTCCTGCCCTGCTGGGCAGGCTATACGGCTTTATTGTACCCCAAAACCCTCTGCTCCGTCAAGGAACGGTGTTTGGGTGGTTTGGCGCAGCAGCCCGGCTCTACCGCAAAACTGCATAAAGCTGCCGACACCATTTCTGAAGTTTTGTCCATAACAGATGTTTGCAAAAAAACATTTGAACTCCCACAGATTTCATGTTATAGTAAACCGGTAGGAATTGTAAAATCCTGCGGACAAATGGGCAAATTGCCCCCATCTTACATCGAGGTCATTCTGTCATGCTGGAAAGTTTTCTCTCAAACCGCACAGTCAGTGTACTGGCCGAAGCTCTGCCCCGGATCTTGTCCGCTGGGCTGACCATGACCATTCCCCTGACCATTATTTCCTTTGTACTAGCCATGCTCATTGCCACGGTAGTAGCCCTGGTGCAATATGCCCGGGTCCCCGTTCTGCGGCAGATCGCCCGGTTCTATATCTGGGTGATCCGGGGCACTCCGCTGCTGGTGCAGCTGTTCATCATCTTTTACGGCCTGCCCAGCGTAGGCATCCTTCTGGACGCCTTTCCCGCAGCGGTGATCGCCTTTGCCATCAACGAAGGCGCCTACTGCGCAGAGACCATGCGTGCGGCATTGGAATCCGTGCCCCAGGGCCAGCTGGAGGCTGGGTATTGCGTTGGTATGTCCTGGTGGCAGATCATGCGTCGCATCGTGCTGCCCCAAGCACTGCGCACAGCTGTACCCTCGCTCTCCAATTCCCTGATCGGCATGGTCAAGGACACCTCTCTGGCCTCCAATATCACGGTTGCTGAGATGTTCATGGCCGGACAGCGGGTAGCCGCCCGCACCTACATCTTCCTGCCCATCTACTGCGAGGTAGCTGTGGTGTACCTGCTGTTCTGCACCGTCATCACCAAACTGCAAAGCTTGCTTGAGCGCTGGCTTAACGCCCGCGGCTTTGAATAAGGAGGTCTGCATCCTATGCCTATGCTGGAGATCGAACACATCCGCAAATCTTTTGGGGCACTGCAGGTCCTGCAAGATGTCAGCCTCTCGGTAGAAAAAGGCGACGTCGTTGCCATTCTGGGGCCCAGCGGCTCCGGCAAGACCACCCTGCTGCGCTGCGCAAACTTTCTGGAAACAGCAGACAGCGGTACGCTCCGCTTTGACGGCGAGAGCTTTGACCTGGCCCACCTTGCCCACAAAGATATTTCCCGACTGCGCCGCAAGACCGCCTTTGTGTTCCAGAACTACAATCTGTTCCGCAATAAGACCGCCCTGCAGAACGTGACCGAGGGGCTGATCGTTGCCCGCAAGGTGCCTAAAGAGCAAGCGGAGCAGACCGGTCTGTCCCTGCTGGAAAAGGTCGGCCTGGCAGACCGTGCCGGAGCGTACCCCCGGCAGCTGTCCGGTGGGCAGCAGCAGCGGGTGGCCATTGCCCGGGCACTGGCCGCTGACCCGGAGATCATCTATTTTGATGAGCCCACCTCTGCTTTGGACCCCGAGTTGACCGGTGAAGTCCTGGCTGTGATGCAGCAGCTGGCTCAGGAAGGGCGCACTATGCTGGTGGTGACCCATGAGATGGGTTTTGCCCGCAGTGTAGCCTCCAAAGTGGTGTTTATGGAAGGGGGCGTCGTGGTAGAACAAGCCCCTGCGCAGCAATTTTTTGCCCACCCCGCCCAGGAACGCACCCAGGCTTTCCTGCACCGGGTAGAGCACCCCGGCTTGTAATAAGATCCATCTGCATCCTGTTATGGATGCCGCAAAAGAAAGGAATCAAACCATGAAAAGAAGAACCTTTATTTCCCTGATGGGTGTACTGACCGCCTCCGGCGCACTGAGTCTGGCAGGCTGCTCCAACTCCTCTGCCAGCAGCACCGCTGCATCTGCATCAGACCAGCCCGCCGACCAACTGGACGCCATCCGCCAGCGCGGCACCCTGATCGTAGCTCTGGAAGGTGCCTGGCAGCCCTGGAGCTACCACGATGAGAGCGACACCCTGGTGGGCTATGACACAGAGGTCTCCCGTGCCATTGCACAAAAGCTGGGCGTGGAGCCGGAGTATGTCGAAAGCGACTGGGACAGCCTGTTTGCTGGCATGGATGCCGGCCGGTACGACCTGGTGTGCAACGGTGTTGAGGTGACCGAGGAGCGAACCAAGACCTACGACTTTACGGTTCCGTATGGCTATATCCATACCGCTCTGGCCGTCCGCAAGGACAATGAAGAGATCAAGACCTTTGAGGATCTGGCGGGTAAGACCACTGCCAACAGCCTGGCCTCTACCTATATGGAGCTGGCAGAACAGTACGGCGCTACGGTCCAGGGCATCGACACGCTGGAGGAGACCATCCAGCTGCTGACCGCCGGACGCATCGACGCCACCCTGAATGCCGATGTCTCCTTCTACGACTATCTGAATGTCCACCCGGAAGCAGACTTCAAGCTGGTGGCACAGACAGAGGATGCCTCCCATGTAGCCATCCCTCTGCGCAAAAGCCCGGAAAGTGCTGCACTGCGCCAGGCCATTGACGAGGCCATCGAGTCGCTGCGGGCAGACGGCACCCTGAAAGAGATCTCGGAGCGCTACTTCGGACAGGACATCTCCTCCGAGGCGTGACCGTATAAAAATATCCCCGCTTTCCTGTGCAGGAGGCGGGGATATTTTTGCTGCTCTGCTTTTTCGGCAAACAAAAAAGCTCAGGCAGTTCCTTGCGGATCTGTCTGAGCTTTTGGTCCGAGTGGCGAGAGTCGAACTCACGGCCTCTTGAACCCCATTCAAGCGCGCTACCAAAACTGCGCTACACCCGGATAACTGTTTGCGTATCGCTCACAGCTCAATTAGTATACCCGATATCCGCAGTTTTGTCAAGCATTTTTTGCATCTTTTTTCAAAAAAGACTTGTTTCACGCTTCTTCGTCATTTTCGTCCCACGGCAGAGCAGGGTCCGGGCGGGCAGGCCACTCCACCGTTGCCATTGCCACCGCAAACACACTGTGTGCCCCTGCGTCCAGCAACGCCTGGGCACAGGCTGCGGCGGTGGAACCGGTGGTGATCACGTCATCCACCAGCAGCACCCGCCTGCCCTCGATCCTTTCCGGGTCCCTGACCCGGAAGGCTCCTGCCACGTTGGCGAACCGTTCTTCCAAAGGCAGCCCTGCCTGACGGCGGCCCCGGCGCGCACGGTACAGCGCACCACTCTCCAGCGGGAGCTGCAAACAGTGGGCCAGCGGCCGGGCCATTCGCTCCGGCACATTGTACCCTCTTGCCCGGCTGGAAGGCGGCACCGGGACGATGCAGTCATACTCCAGCGCAAAACCCTCTGCAGGCTGCGGCTCCGGCACAGACCACCTCATGCGCACCTGTGCGCCAAACAGCAGCTGCGCCATCCACACGCCCATTTCCTCCGCTGCCCAAGGCGCGGCGGCATATTTGGCGTGCAATATCCCGCGGCGCACGCATCCCTCGTATCGAAACGGCGCTGCTGCACCGGCCAGCCGTCCCAGGTAATGCTGTCCCTTGTCCAACCGGGCACTTGTGCGGCGCAGCACCTCCCGCTCCGGGGCGCAGTCAGCACACTCCGGCATACTGCCCAGCACCCGGTCGCAAAAGGGGCACCGCCGGGGGTACAGCAGCTGCCGCAGGCTTCGCACGGCCCGCCCAGGCAGTGCGTAACTGTCCCGGATCAATCCTTCTTGACGGCGATGATGACCCGCACCTTTTTGCCGGCGGCTGCGCCAAAGTTATCATACCAGCCGGTCAGGGTGTAGTCCTCGCTGTTCACCGCAGAAAGCTTGGTGGGGTAATACTGGCCCTTGTACCACAGATACACCTGGGGCATATCTGCCAGCTCCACCCGCTTGCTGCCGCTCTGCACTGTGGCAGCGCCGATCTTGTCGATCTTCAGGGGCATCAGCTGCGCCATGTTGGCCACACTGCCGTTGGATTCCTGGCTGACCGCCACACCACCGGCAATGACCGGATATTTGATGGAGGTGCTGTAGGCCGCCGGCTGGCCGTTGACATAGCAGATGTAATAGGCGCCCTGGCCCATAAAGTCCAGCAGCGTGCTGAAGGGGGTGCCGGTAAGCTGCGCCAGCTGACGGATGCCGATGCTGAGCAGCGGACCGGTGTTGGTGGTCAGTTTTTCCCACAGCGTATCCGCCAGGGTGCCGTTGACCACACCCCACAGGATCTCGCTGGTGGTGGGCACCAGCACACCAGCCACCTGGTCTCCCAAGGGGGTCTCGTCCTTTTCCGGGGCTTTGTTGTTGACCAGCGCATCCACCAGTGCAGAGACCTGGCTCCAGTTTCCTGCCACGGTCTGGATATCATTCAGCACGCCGTACTTCCACAGGTCACCGGTAACATCGTTCAGGATCAGCCGGTCGATCTGGCCTTTTTCGTTCAGGGTATAGTAGCGGACATCCAGTCCGTTCAGGTTTACCCCCGATAGGCGGCTGGGACGAACCGTCCCAGCCGCACCTCCTGTCGTTGTGTCCAGGATCTCCACATCATCTGCAAGAGGGGTGGAACCCAGCATCGAATTTTCCAGGTCAAACTTTCCGCTGAGGGACTTATTGGCAATGCCGGTCACGGTCTCCCCTTCCGGGGTCACCCGCACTTCTACCAGCCAGCTTTTGGGGAAGTTCATGCTTTTATCCACCCGGACGCTGCGGGTGATGCCATCGGTGCACACCACTGAGACCGTCTGCAGCACATCTGCGCCGTTCTCCTCCACCAGAGAGCGGCTGGCCGAGCTGACGACGCCATAGTACACATCATCGGCGGCGGCACCGGTCACGATGCCTGCAGCCACGTTGTTCATACCCAGCAGCAGAGTGACCACTTCGCCTACGCCGCCGCCGTTCAGAGAGGAGATCTGCGCAGCCACGTCTGCGCTGCCGATCTGGTAAGGCACACCCGCCACCGTCACCGAGGTCGGTGCGCTGGCCGAAGGAGATACTGCCGTGATCCGGCCCGCAGCACGGCGGGTGTAGATCCACACAGACTGTAAACTCTCACTGTAATAATACACATCGTAGGGGTCAAGCTGTGCCGAAGAGGATGCCTTATCGTTGCGGTAAACGGTCAGCGGCTCAAAGGGCAGCACCGCACCCTCGGCAGCAATAAAGGGACCTTTCAGGCTGGCCATCATCACAGAGGAGGGGTCCACCTGGCCATCTGTGACCGTAAAGCCCAGCGAAGCGCCGTAGCTGCCGCCGCCGGAGGTGTTGGCGGTCAGTGCATTGTACAGCAGCACCGAGCAATCCTGGTAGTTCATGGGCTGGCCCTGGCCGCAGTTCAGGTTGGTGCGCAGCCCCAGCTGGGATGCCTTGTTCAGCTGTGCCTGCGGAAAAGCGCCGCTCAGCTCGGTCATCTTATAGCCCAGCAGCTTCAGCACCGCCGTGCATGCTTCTTCCAGGGTCACCGCATTATCCGGCCGGAACGAGCCGTCGGTATAGCCGTTCATCCAGCCGTTCTGCACCGCAATGCGCACATAGGGCGCATTGGCCGAGTCGCTGGGCACATCGGCAAACAGGGTGCCTACCGTTCCCTGGGCGCTCACACTGTCACGGTAGTTGGAAAATGCCGTCAGCATCCGGGCAAACGCCCCGCGGGTGACCGGTGCATTCAGCTGCGTGGTCTGGGCGTTGTCCATTGCGCCCAGGGTCAGCGCCATCTGTACAGCTGTGTTGTTCTGCACCGCTGCGGCCGGCATGGCCAGCATTGAGACCGCAATGCTGACAGCCAGCAAAAAGGCAAGAATACGTTTTTTCATCGTAGGTTCCTCACTTTGGAAGGTGTTAGTCGGAGGGGGGGCAGCGCATCAGTCGTAACGCAGCGCCTCAATGGGGTTGAGCCGGGCGGCACGCCGGGCCGGCAGATATCCAAATAGGATGCCGATGCCCACCGAGATGGCAAAGGCCACCAAAGCAGCATCCACCGAGGGAGCCACGGCGATGCTCTCGCCGTCCAGGAACATAGGCAGCACCTGGTTGGCAACGCCGGAGATCATATACCCCAGCACAATGCCCAGTACGCCGCCCAGTGCAGAGGTGGTGGCGGCCTCGGTAACAAACTGCGCCAGGATCACCCGCTCCTTTGCGCCCATTGCCTTGCGGATGCCGATCTCCCGGGTGCGCTCTGTGACCGACACCAGCATGATGTTCATAATGCCGATACCGCCCACCAGCAGCGATATGCTGGCGATCGCAGTCAGGATGATGACCACCATATTGATCAGCGCCTTCTGCTGCTCCAGCCATTCGATCATGCTGTACACATAGAAGGAGTCGTCGCTTTTGAAGATATCCATCAGAGCGTTGTCCAGCACTGCCTTGCACTGGGCCGCCTGGTTCTCGTCCTTCATGATGACAAGATACTGGCTCACCGTGCTCTGCTGGGACAAGCGCAGGACCGTGGAATACGGCAGCAGCACCACATCGTCACCACTGCCCATCTGGCCGTTCAAATCGCTCACCTTGGCATCCAGCACGCCCACGATACGGAACTTGTTGGCGCCGATCTTCAGGGTCTGCCCTACTGCGTTGCCGCCATAGGCCACCCGGTTCAGATACGCACCGATCACGCAGACCTGTTTATTGTCTTTGATGTCCATATATTGCAGGCCGCGGCCCTGGGCGATGGTATAGCTCTTGAACCGGCCGTACTCCTCGTTGACGCCCATCACATTGGTCTGGCGGTAGTCCTTGGTACCTACCCGCACCGTGCCGTTGAAGTTGACCTGGGGCGAGGTGTTTTCCAGCAGATCCGGGTGTTTGTCCACGATCTTATACATCTCGTCCACCGATACCGAGCGGGCGCCCTGGCTCCAGACGCTGACCGTGATGGTATTGGTGCCCAGCTCTGCAAAGCTCTCCTTCATCTTGTCCATCATGCCATTGCCCAGGCCCACGATCACGATGACCGCCATCACGCCGATGATGATGCCCAGCATGGTCAAAAAAGTACGCAGTTTATTGCTCCAGACGTTTTGCAGCGCCTGGCGAAAGGTCTCCAGGATCATTCTCTCTCCTCCTGTGGCAGCTGAAAGGTGGACTGCACCACTGCATCCGGAGAGTGGGAGTCTCCGTCGTAGACGACCCGTCCATCCTCCAGCCGGATGATCCGCTCTGCCTGCACCGCAATGGAGTTGTCATGGGTGATCAGCACCACGGTATGGCCCT
>Dunbar_p2__coassemble_1992_pt1 | contig 12286 bp, 8 predicted proteins | sample Dunbar_p2__metabat2_low_PE_034 | metagenome-assembled genome bin Dunbar_p2
ACTATACCCTGCGCAACCTGGGCGATGGCTTTGCCATGTTCGACGGCGCAACGCTGATCAAGGACTATGTAGCTGAGGACTACCTGGTCATGTCCATGTACGCTATGCTGTTTGGCGGCGTGGATGCCAATGGCCTGCCTCACCTGAGCAGCGCCAACAGCCCCTTGTCTCAGTATCCGGGCTATCTGCTGAACTACGAGAATGAGTACGGCGCAGGCCGTATCCAGCTGGTCTGATCCATTTAGGGATCCTGAGCTGAAATAAAAAAGACCGGGCGTGTCCGGGGAGTAGCTCCCTGGATGCGCCCGGTCTTTTGCAGTGGATGAGAAACAAAAAACAGTCTGCAAACCTTATGGAAAAGGTCTTGCAGACTGTTTCGTTTTGGTTGGGGATGAGAGAATCGAACTCCCACAAGTAGAGTCAGAGTCTACCGCACTACCACTATGCAAATCCCCATCAGTGGTGCCGCCCGGCTGGGTGAGCCGGTCAACGTGTGTTATTATACGCATATCGGAGGCATTTGTCAAGCATATTTTTGAAAAAACTTGCAAAAAATAAAAAAATGCCGTCTTAACGCACTTCTCCAGGGTGCGGCAGGTTTTGCCCCGGCGGTGCGGTATACTCGCACAGGACATTGAAAGGCTGCTTGGCCTGATTTAGAAAGGATGCTGCATATGATGACAAGAACTCTGCGCCCGGAAATGGGCAACCTCTCGCCCCGTGTACCGCGGGACCCGGAACACGAGCGCTACTGCCCGGAGCTGGAGCAGGATCTGCAGGAGTGCTTGGCCTGCCTGCGCTGCAATGAGATGATGTTTGATCTGGAGGTGGACTCCGATCTGATCGAGCAGCGCATCTACGAGAGGCAGGCGCTGCTGTGCCGCTACCGCTATCTGCTGGCCCGGGCCCGGGAGCTGGGGCTGCATGCAGTGCTGGCACGCTATCAGCCCCGCCTGCCCGGCTGATGCTGCCCTTGCAGGAAGCCCGGTGCCAAAAAATCTTGACAGAAATCGCCTCCCGTGTTATGATACTAAAAGATAAATCGCTGGGCAGAGGCAATGCTTCGCACAGCGCAATCTTTTCAAGCGAGAGAGGTTTTTGATTATGGAAAGAATTAAGACGATCGCTACCCGTGACCTGACCAAGAGCGTGCAGACCGGCGGCTGCGGCGAGTGCCAGACTTCCTGCCAGTCTGCTTGCAAGACCTCCTGCGGCGTGGCTAACCAGCAGTGTGAGAACAGCAACAAGTAAGCTTTTTTCCAATCGGATGCCGCCTGAGCCGGGCGGCATTTTTTGTGTTCATTTTTAGTGATCTTTCACGGAGGAAAATCAATGGTACATCAGTATCAACTCAATGGATATAATATCGTGCTGGACACCTGCAGCGGCTCTGTGCACGTTGTGGACGAGGTGGCCTACGACATCATCGCCCTGTACAAGCAGCATCCGGCCGATGAGATCGTAGCACAGATGCTGGCAAAGTACGCCCACCGTCCGGATGTTACGGAGGAGGACCTGCACCAGTGCCTGGAGGATGTGGCCCAGCTGGAGGCCCAGGGCAAACTTTGGGCGCCGGATATCTATAAGGACATGGCCTTTGACTTCAAGAACCGCAATACGGTGGTCAAGGCACTGTGCCTGCATGTGGCGCACACCTGCAACCTGAACTGCTCCTACTGCTTTGCTGCCCAGGGCCGCTACCAGGGCGACCGTGCCCTGATGAGCTTTGAGGTGGGCAAGCGGGCCATGGACTTTTTGATCGAGAATTCCGGCACCCGCCGCAACCTGGAAGTGGACTTCTTCGGCGGCGAGCCGCTGATGAACTTTGATGTGGTCAAGCAGCTGGTGGCCTACTGCCGTGAGCAGGAGAAGATCCACAACAAGAACTTCCGCTTTACCATGACCACCAACGGCATGCTGATCGATGATGATGTCATCGACTTCTGCAACAAGGAGTGCCACAATGTGGTGCTGAGCCTGGATGGCCGCAAGGAGATCCACGACCGTCTCCGCAAGGACTATGCAGGCCGCGGCAGCTACGATGTCATCGTGCCCAAGTTCCAGGAGTTCGTCCGCCGCCGTGGGGATAAGAACTACTACATCCGGGGCACCTATACCCATAACAATGTGGAGTTCACCAAGGATGTCTTCCACATGGCAGACCTGGGCTTTACGGAGCTGAGCATGGAGCCGGTGGTCTCTAAGCCGGACGATCCCTGTGCATTGACTGCGGAGGATCTGCCCATCCTGAAGGAGCAGTACGAGATCCTGGCCAAGGAGATGATCCGCCGCCGCCGGGAGGGCAAGGGCTTTACCTTCTACCACTACATGATCGATCTTACCGGAGGCCCCTGCATCTACAAGCGCATCTCCGGCTGCGGTTCCGGAACCGAGTATATGGCTGTGACGCCGTGGGGCGACCTGTATCCCTGCCACCAGTTCGTGGGTGACCCCAAGTACCTCATGGGCGATATCTGGAAGGGTGTCACCAATACCGCTGTGCGGGATGAGTTCAAGCACTGCAACGCCTACGCCCGCCCCGAGTGCAAGGATTGCTGGGCTAAGCTGTACTGCTCCGGCGGCTGTGCAGCCAATGCATACCATGCAACGGGCAGCATCACAGGCGTGTACGATTACGGCTGCGAGCTGTTCAAAAAGCGGATCGAGTGCGCCATCATGATCAAGGTGGCTGAGAACCAGGACCTGGCAGCTCAGGGCGTAGAGGCTCCCATTGAGCTGGGCGGCAGCTGCAATGCCTGCGCCGATGGCGAGGGCTGCGGCGAATGATGCCCAGCACCCCTATTGCAGATTTTGCCCGGCGGTACAGCAGTTCAGGCACGGCCCGGCTGCATATGCCAGGGCACAAAGGCGTATCCTTTCTGGGGTGCGAGCCCTTGGACCTGACCGAGATCGCGGGGGCAGATGAGCTGTACGAGGCAGAAGGCATCATTGCGGAGAGCGAGGCAAATGCTGCCCAGCTGTTCGGCACGGCGGCCACCTATTATAGTGCGGGCGGGTCTTCTCAGTGTATTCGGGCTATGCTGCTGCTGGCCATGCAGGCCGCACCGGCAGGGGAGGGCCGTCCGGTCCTGTTGGCGGCACGCAATGCACATAAAGCGCTGGTGTACAGTGCTGCCCTGCTGGATTTTGAGATCCAATGGCTGTGGCCGCAGGGACAGGGGGGCAGTCTGTGCAGCTGTCCGGTCACGCCTGCAAGTCTCCGCACCCGTCTGGAGCAGCTGCTCCGTCAAGGGGTGCGCCCCTTTGGCGTCTACCTGACCAGCCCGGACTATCTGGGATATATGCAGGACGTACAGGGGCTGGCAGAGGTCTGCCAAAGCCTGCGCGTGCCGCTGCTGGTGGACAACGCACACGGCGCCTATCTGCCCTTTTTGCCGGGGGGCAGCCGGCACCCGATCGCACTGGGGGCTGCTATGTGCTGCGACTCCGGTCATAAGACGCTGCCGGTGCTGACCGGCGGAGCCTACCTGCACCTGGGGAAAAACGCCCCGCTCCCCCAACCGGAGGCTGTCCGGGGCGCAATGGCGCTGTTTGGCTCCACCAGCCCTTCTTATCTGATTTTGCAATCCCTGGATCTGTGCAACCGGTATCTGGCACAGGGCTACCGAGAGAAGCTGGCAGCCAGCATGGCGGGCCTGGATCAGCTGCGGAAGGAACTGAACATGGCTGCGCTGGGCTGCTGTCCGGTGCCGGTGGCGCTGTCCGGCCCGGAGCAGGAGCCGCTGAAGCTGACGCTGGATGCGGCGGCATTGGGCCGCACCGGGCAGTGGCTGGCGGATCAGCTGCGGCATTGCGGTATCGAGTGTGAGTATGCGGATATCCGCAACGTGGTATTGATGTTTACGCCGGAAAACCCACCGGAAGATATGGCTCGTGTGCGGGCGGCGCTGCTGGATCTGTTGGAACAGGCCCAGGGAGCTTTGCTGCCGGAGGATATAGGCCCAGCGTTTGCGGAGCTGGCGAGCCAGAATAAGCAGGTGCGCAGCATCCGAGCAGCGGTGCTGTCCCCTGCAGAGCGAGTGCCAGTGGAGCAGGCACTGGGCCGTGTGTGCGCACTGCCCACCGTATCCTGCCCGCCGGCGATCCCCATCGCGGTCAGCGGTGAGCAGATCGGTCCTGCGGCGGTGGCCTTGATGCACCATTATGGTGTTGCAGAGGTGGCCGTCTGTAAAGAATAAAAGCAGCACAGCAGCAGGTCTGATCCCTGCTGCTGTGTTTTTTGCAGCAAAGGGCAAGGTTTTGGCTGAAAAAGTCTTGACCTGCTGTGCTGCGGCGGGTATATTGGAAGTGCAGCCCCATTCCCGCAGTATTTTGCAGGAATAGGGCAGGGGATTTCGTTAAAATGGTATGGACGGGACAGGGCATCGGCCATGCTCTGCCGCCAGAAAAAAGGATAAAACAACAGATGATCTTGCGGAGGTGTTCTGATGAAAATCTTGCTGACGACCGATACATGGGCGCCTGCGGTCAACGGAGTGGTGCGGTCGGTGGAGCTGCTCTACCGGGAGCTGCTGGCTTTGGGGCATGATGTGCGGGTGCTGACCTTGTCCGGCAACAGCCGCTCCTATCAGGAAGGCAATGTGATCTACCTGGGCAGCCTCAGTGCGGAAAAAGTCTACCCGGGCGTGCGGCTGGGGCTGCGGCTCCTGAGCCATTGGCTGGACGTGCTGGAAGAGTGGCGGCCGGATGTGATCCACTCCCAGAGTGAGTTCTCCACCTTTATCCCGGCCTGCCAGCTGGCCAAACGCTGCGATTGCCCCTTGGTGCATACATACCATACCATGTGGGAGGACTGCACCCGCTATGTCTGCCCCAGCGAGCGGCTGGGCAAGGCGGCGGTAGAGTATTTCACCCGGGTGGTGGCAGGGCACTGCTATGCGATCCTGGCCCCCACCGGCAAGATCCGTGCGCTGCTGGAGAGCTATGGCGTGGAGTGCAAGGTGTTCACAGTGCCGACGGGCATTGACCTGGGCGAGTTCCAGCCTTGGCAGGACGGCGGCGCTGCCCGGGCAGAGCTGCGCAGCCAGCTGGGCATCCCTGCCGAAGCGCCGGTGATGCTCTCGCTGGGGCGTTTGGCTGCGGAAAAGAACCATGGGGAGCTTTTGCAGCTGCTGGCAGAGTGGCCGGAAGAGGAGCGCCCCTGGCTGGTGTTCGTGGGGGATGGCCCGGTCCGGACTGAGCTGGAGGCAGAGACCGTCCGCCTGGGCTTGACCGAGCGGGTCCGCTTTGCGGGTATGGTAAGCCCTCAGGAGGTCCCCCGGTGGTATCAGGTGGGGGATGTCTTTGTCAGCGCTTCCCGGAGCGAGACCCAGGGCCTGACCTATTTTGAAGCCATGGCCTGCGGTCTGCCCGCTATCTGCCGGGCGGACCCCTGCTTGGAGGGCGTGATCGAAAACGGGATCAACGGCTGGCAGTGGGAGGAAAGCTCTACCTTCCGCCAGGGGTTTGAGGATGTGATGGCAAACCACAGCGATTATGCCGGCAAAGCAGAGGAAAAGGCTGCGCACTATTCCTCCAAGAACTTTGCCCGTCAAGCGCTGGACGTCTATCAGCAGGCGATCGATGCGCCGCGTCCCCAAAAGGACCGTGTGCTGCCGGATGTGGCCAAAGCCATCAGCGAGCTGGTGGAATATCTGTCCCAGTAATCAAACAGCGCCCCCCGGCCCGCAGTAGGGCAGGGGGGCGCTGTTTAGTTGGCAGGGTCTTTTTGGGGCGCTTTGTCCAGTGCTTCAAACTGGCGCAGGATCTGCGGGTCTTTCAGCTTGATGACCTTGCCGGAAAGGCCGTGGAGCGTATTCTCCGGCGGGATCTGCAAAAAGCTGAGCCGTACCGCACACAGTGCCTGGGTCTTTGCCCCGGTGCGCTGGTTCATCTTGCGGTTGCCATATTTGATATCTCCCAGCACCGGCTTGCCAAGGTAGGCCAGGTGTGCTCGGATCTGGTGGGTGCGGCCGGTGACCAGGCCAATGCGGCACAATGCAAAAGGCCCGGCGGTGCGCAGTACATCCACATCGGTGATGATCTGCTTGCGGTGTCCGTCCTGTGCCTGGTGTGCGTGGATGGAGACTTTGTTGTTCTTTTCATCGTGCTCCCACCAGGCAGTGAACCGCCCGCTCTGGGGGATGCCGACCGTGATGGTGTAGTATTCCTTTTTGAGCAGGTCGGTGCGGATAATCTCGTTCATATCCCGCAGGGCGGCATAGCTCTTGGCGGCGATCACCAGCCCCTCTGTGCCGCGGTCCAGCCGGTTGCAGATCCCGGGTTTGAACCGCTGCTCGCTGTGGGGGTCGTACTCACCCTTCTGCTCCAGATACTGGGCAAAAGCATCCACAAGGTTTGCATCTCCGGTACGGTCGCTGTGGCATAACAGATGCGCAGGCTTATACAGCACCGCAATATCGGCATCTTCATAGACCACGGTCACCGGCGGCTGAGCAGGGGCTTTTTTTGCCGGTTTGGTGGGAGCGCTCCCCTCCGGGGGGAAAAACTCGTCGTTGATGTACAGTTCGATCAGGTCGCCGGCCCGCAGCCGGTCCTCCGGCGCAGCACGCTTGCCGTTGACCTTGACCCGCTTGTTGCGGAAACTCTTGTATAACAAACTTGTGGGCAGTCCCCGTGTCACGCTTTGTACAAAACGGGACATCCGCACCCCTTCATCGTTGGCAGTGGCGGTAAATTGCTTCATAAATCGGCCTCTCTCTCTGGCGGATAAAACCGCCTGTCCCTTCCATGATACTATATCTCAAGGGGCAAAGTCAACGGGGAGGGGGAGTCCCTTTTTGCATTTAGACGGACGGAGCGGATCTCTGTCAATTTAGACATGCGTTGAAGAGAACAGAAAACTATGATAAGGTAAATAGAAACATGGATCGGAGATGTGAGCGGATGAGGGTGGATGTTTCTGGAACAAGGGCTTTTTATGCTTCTATAACCGAATCTTCATTGTGTAATTGCGAACCAGAGTATCATCACGAAATTGACAACATAGAATTTCGGATCGCAAAATTCTACCCAAGCGCAGGGATCGAACAGGAGCATTTTGTATTGGAGTTTTCACCAATAAAGCTAAAGTGTATTTTTTAGACCCTGCTCTGTCGGCCTGTATTAAGCAAGGAACGTCTCCCGCCGTCATGCCGCTTTACATTATAAAACACTCGTGCTATAATAAGGTGAATGTCAACAACTAATGGTGGTTCTCGCAGCGGGAACCGGAAAGGACGCCTCTATGTCAGACGAGACCTTTAAGCTGGTATCCCCCTATGCTCCCACCGGTGACCAGCCCCAGGCCATTGCCCAGCTGGTGCAGGGGGTGCAAGCCGGGGATAAGTTCCAGACGCTGCTGGGCGTTACCGGCAGCGGCAAGACGTTTACAATGGCAAACGTCATTGCCCAGTGCAACCGCCCCACTCTGGTGCTGGCCCATAATAAGACCCTGGCGGCGCAGCTGTGTACGGAGTTTCGCTCCTTTTTTCCGGAAAATGCGGTGGAGTATTTCGTCTCCTACTACGATTACTACCAGCCGGAAGCGTATATCCCCAGCACCGATACCTATATTGAAAAGGACAGTGCGATCAACGATGAGATCGACCGCCTGCGTCATTCTGCTACGGCGGCATTGTCAGAGCGGCGGGATGTGATCATCGTGGCGTCTGTATCCTGCATCTACTCCTTGGGCGACCCCATCGACTACCGCAGCATGGTCATCAGTCTGCGTCCGGGGATGCAGATGGAGCGGGATGTCCTGTGCGCAAAGCTGGTGCATCTGCAATACGAGCGCAACGATATCAACTTTGTGCGCAACAAGTTCCGGGTGCGGGGGGATACGGTGGATATCTACCTGGCCTATATGAGCGAGCTGGCCATCCGGGTGGAGTTTTTTGGCGACGAGATCGACCGCATCACAGAGTTCAACCCAGTCACCGGCGCACGGCAGAACGTGGTCAAGCACGTGGCGATCTTCCCCGCCAGCCACTATATCGTCAGCGCCGAGAAAAAAGCCGCTGCGCTGGAGAAGATCCGTGCAGAGTGTGACGCCCAGGTAAGGCAGTTTACCGCCGAGGGCAAGCTCATTGAGGCGCAGCGCATCTCCCAGCGGACAAACTATGATATCGAGATGCTCAATGAAGTGGGGATGTGCAAGGGCATCGAGAACTATTCTGCCGTGTTGTCCGGCCGGGCGCCAGGCAGTATGCCCACCACGCTGCTGGACTATTTCCCGGAGGATTTTCTGCTGTTTATCGACGAGAGCCATGTTACGCTGCCGCAGGTGCGGGCTATGTACGGCGGCGACTATGCCCGTAAAAAAACACTGGTGGAATATGGCTTCCGGCTGCCTTCTGCTTTTGACAACCGCCCGCTGAAATTTGAAGAGGTCGAGTCCAAGCTCAATCAGACCATCTTCGTCTCCGCAACACCAGGCGGGTACGAGCGGGAGCACAGCGCCCGCATTGCCCAACAGGTGATCCGCCCCACCGGTCTGCTGGACCCGCTGATCTCGGTGCGCCCGGTAGAAGGGCAGGTCACCGACCTGCTGGGCGAGATCAACGCCCGCACCGCACGGGGCGAACGGGTGCTGGTGACCACCCTGACCAAGCGCATGGCAGAGGATCTGACCGATTACCTCACCGAGCAGGGCGTAAAGGTCAAGTATATGCACCATGAGGTGGATACGTTTGAGCGGATGGAGCTTATCAAGGACCTGCGCCTGGGCTCCATTGATGTGATCGTGGGCATCAACCTGCTGCGGGAGGGCCTGGACCTGCCGGAGGTCAGCTTGGTGGCCATCCTGGATGCGGATAAGGAAGGCTTCCTGCGCAGTGAGACCAGCCTGATCCAGACCATCGGCCGTGCCGCCCGCAACGCACAGGGTCTGGTGATCATGTACGCCGATGTGGTCACCGACAGCATGGACCGGGCCATTACGGAGACGGAGCGCCGCCGTGCGATCCAGACTCAGTACAATCAGGAGCATGGCATCGTGCCCAAAACCATCGTCAAGGCCATCCGGGATTCCATTGAGATCAGCGATAAGGCCGAGACGGCAAAGCTCAATACCCGCCGCATGGGCAAGCTGGAGCGGGAGGCTGCCATTGACCGGCTGACCCGGGAGATGAAGCAGGCGGCCAAGCTGCTGGATTTTGAGAACGCTGCATTTTTGCGGGACCAGATCGACCGCCTGCGCCGGGGCGAGAACCCCACCCTGGATTCGGATGCCGAGGCCCAGCGCAGACAAACACCAAAAAGAGGGAGAAAACACGGTGGCAAACGATAAGATCGTTATTCGAGGTGCACGAGAGCACAACCTGAAAAATATCAATCTGACCCTCCCGCGGGAAAAGCTGATCGTTATGACCGGATTGTCCGGTTCGGGCAAATCAAGCCTGGCGTTTGATACCATCTACGCCGACGGTCAGCGCCGCTATGTGGAGAGCCTGTCCAGCTATGCCCGGATGTTTCTGGGACGAATGGACAAACCGGATGTGGACGAGATCACCGGATTGTCTCCGGCTATCTCCATTGACCAAAAGACCACCAGCCACAACCCGCGCTCTACTGTGGGCACGGTGACCGAGATCTACGATTACCTGCGCCTTTTGTATGCCCGGGTGGGCGTGCCCCACTGCCCTGTGTGCGGCCGGGTGATCCGCCAGCAGACCGTAGATGAGATGGTGGATGCGGTGCTCAAGCTGGAGGAGGGCACAAAATTCCAGGTGCTGGCGCCGGTGGTGCGTCAGCGCAAGGGGACCCAGCAAAAGGAGCTGGATGCTGCCCGTCGGGCTGGATATGCCCGGGTGCGCATCGATGGCAGCCTTTACGACCTGGATGAGGAGATCACCCTGGAAAAAAATCTCAAGCACACCGTGGAGATCGTAGTGGACCGCCTGGCCCTGCGGAAAGGGGTGCGCAGCCGCCTGGCCGACTCTCTGGAAACGGCGCTTGCCCTGACCGGTGGTCTGGCTGAAGTGGACGTGATCGGGGGCGAGTGCATGACCTTTAGTCAGAACTTTGCCTGCCCGGAACATGGCATCTCCATCAGCGAGCTGTCGCCCCGGCTGTTCTCCTTCAATAACCCCCAGGGCGCCTGTGAAAAATGCACGGGTCTGGGTACTTTTATGCGGGTGGATGAGGACCGTATCCTCCCCAATCGCAGTCTCTCCATCCGGCAGGGGGCCATCAAGGCCAGCGGATGGTACTACGCCGAGGGCTCGGTCAGTGAGATGTACTACCTGGCTCTGGGCAAAAGATACGGCTTTACCCTGGATACCCCGGTGGAGCAGTTCTCTACCGAGGCATTGAACGCCCTGCTCTACGGCACCAATGGGGAAAAACTGGAGATGCACCGCACCAATGAGTTTGGCAGCGGTGTGTACTACAATACCTTTGAGGGCATCGTAGAGAACCTGGAGCGCCGCTTCCGTGAGACCAACAGCGAGTGGATGAAAGAGGAGATCGGCAGCGTAATGTCCGGGGTGGAATGTCCCGCCTGCCATGGTCAGCGTCTGAAGCCGGTGGTCCTGGCAGTTACAGTAGGGGACAAGAACATCAGCGAGTTCTGCGAAATGTCCATCCGGGAAGAGCTGGCCTTCATTGCCAAGGCAGAGCCCACCCTTTCGGAGAAACAGGCCCAGATCGGCGGTCAGATCCTGAAAGAGATCAAGAACCGCCTGCAATTTTTGCAGAGCGTCGGCCTGGATTACCTTACACTGGCCCGGGCAGCGGGTACCCTTTCCGGCGGTGAGAGCCAGCGTATCCGCCTGACGACCCAGATCGGCAGCGCCCTGTCCGGCGTGCTGTATGTGTTGGATGAACCCTCGATCGGTCTGCACCAGCGGGATAACGATAAGCTCATTGCTACCCTGAAAAATCTGCGGGATCTGGGCAATACGGTGATCGTGGTAGAACACGATGAGGATACCATGCGCAGTGCAGATTATCTTGTGGACGTGGGGCCCGGCGCTGGAGTGCACGGCGGCGAGATCGTAGCCGCTGGCAGTGTTAAGGATATCTGCAAGGCCAAACGCAGTATCACAGGCGACTACCTCTCCGGCCGCAAGCGCATCACCGTGCCTGCCACCCGCCGCACCGGCAATGGCCACTGTCTGCGGGTGGTGGGTGCACAGGAGAATAACCTCCATGATCTGACGGTGGAGTTCCCCTTGGGCGAGCTTGTCTGTGTTACCGGTATCTCGGGCTCGGGCAAATCCAGCCTGGTCAACGAGATCCTGTATAAGACCCTGGCTTGTGAGCTGAATGGAGCCCGCAGCCGGGCAGGGCGCTGCCGCAGTGTAGAAGGGCTGGAATATGTGGATAAGGTCATCGGCATCGACCAGCAGCCCATTGGCCGTACACCGCGTTCTAACCCGGCCACCTATACAGGCGTGTTCAACGATATCCGCACCGTGTTCTCCCAGACCCAGGATGCAAAGATGCGGGGCTATGGACCGGGCCGGTTCAGCTTTAATGTAAAGGGCGGCCGGTGCGAAGCTTGTGAGGGTAACGGTATTTTGCAGATCGAGATGCATTTTCTGCCGGATGTCTATGTCCCCTGTGAGGTCTGCAAGGGCGCCCGTTATAACCGGGAGACGCTGGAGGTCAAATACCGGGACAAGACCATTGCAGATGTGCTGAATATGACCGTAGAGGAAGCGGTGCAGTTCTTTGCCAATCAGCCTAAAATCGCCCGCAAACTGCAGACCTTGTTGGATGTGGGCCTGGGATATGTCACCCTGGGGCAAAGCGCTACCACGCTGTCCGGCGGCGAGGCGCAGCGGGTAAAGCTGGCCAATGAACTGGCCCGGCGCAGCACCGGCAAGACCGTGTATATCCTGGACGAGCCGACTACCGGCCTGCACATTGCGGATGTCCATCGCCTGGTGGAGGTGCTGCAAAAACTGGTGGATGCGGGCAATACTGTGATCGTGATCGAGCATAACCTGGATCTGATCAAGTGTGCCGATCATATCATCGACCTTGGCCCGGAGGGAGGCAGTGCAGGCGGCGAGATCGTGGCTGCCGGTACTCCGGAGCAGGTGGCGGCTGTGCCCGGCAGCTTTACGGGGCAGTATCTGCGTCCCTTGCTGGAGCGGGATAAGGTCTGATCCCGTTCTTTTTGCGGGCGAAAATGCGCTGGCTAAAAAAGAATAAAAAAGTTGCAAAAAGTAGTTGACAAACACCCAGGTTCTGAGTATAATATCTCTTGTCGCCGCGCTTTGATAACAAGGTACGGCACATTTCCGGGTGTAGCGCAGTTTTGGTAGCGCGCTTG
>Dunbar_p2__coassemble_2135_pt1 | contig 11264 bp, 10 predicted proteins | sample Dunbar_p2__metabat2_low_PE_034 | metagenome-assembled genome bin Dunbar_p2
TCCCGGGGGCGTGCCCCGGTGACCCCAAACTCCTGCTTGGAGCTGACCTGCCCCGGGAACTGCACCCCCTGCAGTGCTGCATGGGCAAAGCCCATCTGCCGGGTCTCCTCCAGCAGGGCGGCCACATACCGCACTGCTGCATCCGCATAGGGGTTCAGCCAGGGCTTGCCGCCCGCCTCTGCGCTGGCTGCATCCAGCCAAAGGTAATCCGTAGCGCCGCTGTCCGGCGAGCGGTAGCGGATGGCCATGCTGCGGTCTGCCCGGGCTGCCAGCGGGTCCCGGAAGGCTTCCAGCTGCGCCACCGGCACCAGACCCTCCTGCTGGAAGATCCGTGCCACAGCCGCCCCGTCCACGCTGCCATGGATGCCGCTGGCCGCCGCAGGCACCGACGTGGCGTACAATGCGCCCTGGCTGTCCTTCAGGGGCACCAGGGCATATACCGCCCCCTGGTCCGCCAGGCGGCGGGCCTCGGCCCGGATGGACGCTTCATCGGTCAGCGCCGACAGCTCTGCACTGGCCCAGGGGCCTTCCACCACCGCAGTGGGGTCTGCCGCCGGGGTCTCCGGCTCCGGGGCCGGCTCTTGCTCCGGCTGGCTCTGGGCCACGCTGGACGCTGCGTCGGATGCCGCCTGCTGTTCCCCGGTCAGGCTCTCGCTCACTGCCGGGGAGGATGCGGACAGGTCCCGGTCCCGCACCACGGTATACCAGGTATGGGTAGCCCAGTCCAGCACATAGGGCGCCGCCAGCCATGCAGCAGCCAGCACCACCACCACCAGCACGCCAATGCCCACGGCCCGGCGCACCTGCATACCGCGGCTGTAAAAACTGCGGCGGTAGTGCTTGACCTTGCGGCGTTTATTTTTTGCCATGATCGTTCCTCCCCTTCTATGGGCCTGGTTACAAGATCACCGAATGGCCGGTGAAACCGTAGATCGCCAGCGCCAGCACCCCGATATAGACCAGGGTGATGGGCAGCCCCCGGAACGCCTCCGGGATCGCCCGGCTGCGCAGGCGGCGCTGGGCCTCCGTGACCAGCAGCACAGCCAGCAGATAACCCAGGCCGCTGCCCAGGCCAAAGCCCAAAGACTGCACCAGCGTAAAACTCTGGGTGCGGGATACCAGCACCGTGCCCAGCACGCAGCTGTTCAGCGCCGCCAAGGGCAGGATGCGGATCATCTGCCGGTTATACGGCACCGGCAGCACCTCCAGCAGCCCCCGCAGCACCAGGCAAACCACCGCCACACAGCCCAGGAACACCAGCGGCCGCAGCGCCGCCCGGCCGGGCAGCGGGGCCAGCAGGCTGCCCGCCAGCTGTGCCAGCGGTGCTACCAGCACCTGGGTGATGCAGAGCATCAATACAAATAGTTTGCTGCTGACCTGGCTGTCCCCCACCAGCTGCACCAGGCGGGACACGCCCAAGCCCCGGGTGAACACAGCATTTTGGGCAAAGACGGCCAGGATCGCATAGTTGGTAAACAGCACCAGTGCTTCAAATACATCCTTCATTCTGCGTCGGCCTCCTTTTCCTTCTGGCGGTGGACGGCCATCACCGCCTGGGCCTCCGCCTTGAGGTAGGTCTTGCGCTTCTTTGCCAGGGCGCGCCAGATGGCTGCCACCACGCCCAGCACCAGGAACCCGCCTGCGGGCATAGCCGCCAAGGGCAGCAGGCCCTTATGCGCCAGCTCCACCCCAAACACCGTACCTACGGACAAAAACTCCCGCACGCAGCCCAGCAGCAACAGCAGCAGTACATAGCCCAAGGTGATCCGCAGGCTTTTGGACACCGCCTTATGCAGGTTCTCCTGCACACGGCCAAAGCGATAGATCAAAAGCGGTTCCACCACCAGCATCGGCAGATAGATGCCCAGACTCAACAGGCCCACCCCAAACAAGCCGTTCAGGATGGGATATGCCGCCAGATAGACCACCGCCGCACTGCCGCAGTACACCAGACCTCTGGGCAGCAGGTTTTTCTCCAGCTGTTCCGGGGTGGGGTGCTCTTCCAGGGGGAAACGGCGGCTCAGCAGGCAGGCCAGCACCCGGCTGGGGGTCAGCAGCAGCGCCACCGCCGCTGCCAGCATCAGCGCGTTCTGCCCGGTCGTGGCCAGCACCACCAGCGGCGCCAGGCCCATGCCCTGCATCACCACCGGGTTGTTCAAAAACACACGGTCGTGATGGGCGTATTTTTCAGGGTCCCGCAGGATCTCCTGTGCAACAGCACGCTTCATGCCCGGCCCTCCTTTTCGGCGTCCTTTTCCCGCTTCATTGCATAGAGCTCTTCCTCATTGCGGTCCAGCCAGGCAGACAGGCTGTTGACCACCAGCACCGCAAAGAACACGCCGGTCTCGTACACGCCAAAGTAGCGGAACGCCACGGTCATTGCGCCCAGCAGCATCCCGTACAGCACCCGGCCCAGCCGTCGGTGGGCACAGGTGTAGGGTTCGCCGGTAAAGAACACCGCCGCAAACAGCATACCGCCGGTAAGCAGCTCGTCCCGCACGATGCGCAGCCGCAGCCCCACGCTGGCCAGGTCCTCCACCACGCCCACCTGACGGGGCGCAACGAATACCAGAATACCGCTGACGGCCAAAAAGCTCAGCGCCGTGCTCAGCCGCATATCGCCATGGAACCACAAAAACAGCCCGCAGGCCACCAGCACCACCGCAGCGCCGGTGCCCATGGGGGCGGCATACTCGCCCAGCACCAGCGTAAAGGCGCCGGTGTTCAGCATACCGCCGGAGCGCATGGTATCCTCAATGGCGCTGCCCAAAGGCACGCCGGAAGCGTCCCACAAAGGGATATCGGTATAGGGCTGGGGGTAGCGGCAGACCTGGTCCGGCCAGCACACGGCGGCCACCACATAGCCCACGGCGGCGGGGTGGAAGGGATAGCTGCCGTAGCCGCCAAATGCCTCCTTGCCCACCAGCACGCCGATGATGACCGCTGCCGCCAGGATATACCACTCCACCGTAGCCGGCATCAGCATCGCGATCAGCATTGCAAAGCTCTCGTTGGAAAAATCCCCCCGGCGGTAGACCCGGCGGCGCAGCAGCGACACCAGGCGGTCACACAGGTTGCCTACCAGCAGTGCAAAGCCGCACAGCAGCAGGGGGCGCAGCCCATACAGATAGCAGGCCATGCACAGCAGCGGCAGCATCATCCAGCAGACATGCTGATAATATTTGCCGGTACGGGCCAGCTCCTGCTCCTGCACCTGGATCAAAGCTTCATCCATATGCGTTCACCTCTTACAGGGCGGCCAGACGGGCCACCGCCGCAGCGGGGTCCTTTGCGCCAAAGATGGCGCTGCCCGCCACCAGCACATCTGCCCCGGCCTCTACGCACAGGGGCGCAGTGGTGTCGTCCACACCGCCATCCACCTGCAGCAGGTAATGGGCGCCCCGGCGCTGACGCTCCTGGGCCAAAAAGCGCAGCTTGTCCAGCGCCGAGGGCATAAACTTCTGCCCGCCAAAGCCCGGCTCCACGCTCATCACCAGCACCAGGTCCAGCTGGTCCAGGTAGGGCAGCAGCGCTTCCGGCGGGGTGCCAGGCTTGATGGTCAGGCCGGTCTTGCAGCCCAGGGAGCGGATCTTGTCCAGGGTAGCCTGGATATCATCCTCACATTCCAGATGGAAGTTCTGCAGGCTGGCGCCGGCCTTGGCAAAGGCCTCCGCATAAGCCAGCGGGTGGCTGATCATCAGGTGGACGTCATAAAACGCCTCCGGCAGCCCCTTATGCAGGCTGGCCAGCACCGGCACGCCAAAGCTGATGTTGGGCACAAAATGCCCGTCCATCACGTCATAATGCAGCATCTGAGCGCCGGCGTCCAGCACCAGGCGGCACTGGGCCCCCAGCTGTGCAAAGTCGGCAGACAGGATCGAAGGACTGATCTTAGTCATTGTATCGTTACTCTCCGTTATATCATTTGCTGTATCTACCCCTTGTCGCCGGGTGCTCCCGGGCCGCAGGGGGTAAGCATGGTCGTTTTTAGTTTACATGAAAACCACCAAAAAATCAAACCCGGAGCCGTGTTTTTCACCAAAAAGACGTAAAGTGTCCGGCGAAACAAAGCACAAAACCGCCAGGCCGTCTCACAGAGACAGCCTGGCGGCAGGTCATGCAGGAGCGATGCCCCAAAAGGCGGGTCAGTCCACCGGCTTCATGCTGGCAGGCTCCTCCACACCGGGGCGGCCGGTCTCGTCCGGGAGTTTGGGCATCCCGCCCACATCCGGCGGCTGGGTGGGCAGGGTGAACACAAAGCGGCACCACTCGCCCTGCTGGCTCTCCGCCCGGATCTGTCCGCCGGCCAGATTTACCAGCACCTTGCAGATATTCAGCCCCAGACCTGCCCCTCGGGCGTGCAGCCCGCGGGAGCGGTCCTCTTTGTAGAAGCGCTCGAACACGGCAGGCAGCGCCTCCGGGCTGATGCCCTGGCCGGAGTTCCACACCGAGATCTCCGCCTCGGGGCCCAGCTTCTCCACAGCAAAGCGGATGGTGCCCCCGGCAGGGGTGAACTTGATGGCGTTGTCCAGCAGGTTATACACCACCTGATGGATCAGGTCGGGGTCTGCGTAGACCAGCACCTTGTCGTCCATGGTCAGGCCCTCCAGCTCGATCATGCCGTCATTGATGCGCTGCTCTGCTGCCAGAGCCACCCCGGTGATGGTCTCCCAGATATTGAACATCCGGGCGTTGACCCGGTACTCTCCGCTCTCCAGCTTGGAGAGGTCCAGCATATTCTGGATCAAACGGGCCAGACGGCCGGACTCCTCCGACACCAGCTGCAGATAGTGGTTCTGCAGCTCCGGCGGGATGGTGCCGTCCAGGATGCCCTTGATGGTGGTCATGGGGGTGCGCAGCTCGTGGGCGATGTTGCCCATGAACTGCCCGCGGGAGTTGTCCGTGGTCTGGATATTCTCCGCCATGGTGTTGAAGGTGCGGGCCAGGTCTGCGATCTCGCCTTCCCCGGTGACCCCCTCCACCCGGACCGCCAGGTCTCCGCCGCCGAAACGCTGGGCCGCATCGCTGATCTTTTGCAGCGGCACTGTGATCCTGCGCATCAGCAGACCGCAGGCGATGTTGGCAAACAGCAGCATCAGACAGGCCGAGAGGAAGAAGTTGGAGAAGAATTCATCCCGGAAATCCTCCAGCCGTGCGCCCGAGGAGCACAAAAACAGATACCCGCTGCGCTGCCCGTCGGCATCCCGCATCTGGCTTACCGAAACATAGCTCTTTTCTGCCAGGACGCCCTCCAGATTGCTGAGCAGATGGTAGCTGCCCTGCGGCTCCACCTCATCAAACAGTGCAAGGGGCACCTGGGTGCCCACCACCTGGCTGGAACTGGAACTGAGCATCACCCGGCCCTCCGGGTCGGTGAAGAACAGGCAGGCTTCCGCACTTTCTCCAATGATCTCCAGCCGGGCGTTCAGCACCTCCAGCTCCTCCCCTTCCGGGAGGCTGGCGTTCTGCACCACATAATCCGCTGTGCGGCGGGCCACATCCGCCACGCCGTCCAGGGCTTCGTACCGTTCCTGGGCAAAGTAGCGGCCAAACAGCACCCACTCCGAGCAGCCCATTACGGCAATGCCCAGCACCAGCAGGGTGGACACCATGGAGAACAGCGCCACTGATATGCTCTTGCGCATTACTGACGCACCTCGAATTTATATCCCACGCCCCAAACGGTCTTCAGCTCCCACTTATCCGAGGCGGAGGCCAATTTCTCCCGCAGGCGCTTGACATGGACGTCGATGGTGCGGGAGTCGCCGTAGTACTCAAAGCCCCACACCTCGTCCAGCAGCTGGTCCCGGGTATAGACCCGGTTGGGGTGAGAGGCCAGGCAGTTCAGCAGCTCCAGCTCCTTGGGAGGCGCTTCCACCACCTTGCCCTTGACCCGCAGCTCGTAGCTGTTCATATCCAGGCGCAGGTTATCGTACTCGATGACCCCCTCATCCGCCTCCTGAACGGCAGACCCTGCCCGGCGCAGCACCGCCTTGATGCGGGCTACCACTTCCTTTGCGTCAAACGGCTTTACGATGTAATCGTCCGCACCCAGCTCCAGGCCCAGCACCTTGTCAAAGGTCTCGCCCTTTGCGGTGAGCATGATCACCGGGGTATTGCCCAGCTTGCGGATGCGGCGGCAGACTTCCAGCCCGTCCATCTTGGGCATCATCACATCCAGCAGCACCATATCCGGCTTCACCTGGCCAAACTGCGCCAGACCCGCCTCGCCATCGTTGGCAATGGTGACCTGATAACCCTCCTTGGTGAGGTACAGCCGCAGCAGCTCGCAGATATTGGTATCGTCGTCCACGACGAGGATCTTCTCGTTTGCCATTGATCTTCCTCCTGTTGTAAACGAAAAACCGTGCCTGTGCACGGGTCGGCTCTTTGGGGTGAAGGGGCACAGCCCCTGTGCACACAAATTCATCTTCTATTATACGGGACAGTTATGACAAAATAAAGAAGGTTTTGTATTTTTTCTTATCCCGGAGCGGCGTATCCACAGCCGCCAGGGCGCTGTTTTTGCAAAAAAACGCTGCACAAACCATCGCAGTTCTGCCTTGAGCCAGGACGGCAGCTGTGTTATAATTATTCTGTTATGGTGCGCCCTTTTCCGGGTGCGCCCCGCAGAACACGCAGCATCCAGCAAAGAAAGGCAGGGCCGCGCCTCCCCGGGCAGGCCCTGGATAGGGAAACAGCAAGATGAAATTAGGAATCGTCGGCCTGCCCAACGTGGGCAAGTCCACTTTGTTCAACGCCATCACCTCCACCAAAAATGCAGAGGCAGCCAACTACCCCTTCTGCACCATTGAGCCCAACAGCGGCATCGTGGCCGTGCCGGACCCCCGGCTGGACAAGCTGGCCGAGCTGTGGCAGACCAACAAAAAGACCCCCGCCATCGTGGAGTTCGTGGACATTGCAGGTCTGGTCAAGGGCGCCAGCCAGGGTGCGGGCCTGGGCAACAAGTTCCTGGGGCACATCCGGGAGTGCGACGCCATCGTACACGTGGTGCGCTGCTTTGATGACGACAACATCATCCACGTGGTGGAGGATGTGACCAAGGCCGAGGCCGTGGACCCCCTGGCCGACATCGACGCCATCGACTACGAGCTGATCCTCTCGGACCTGGAAGTGGTGCAGAACCGGGCCGGCCGCATGGCCAAAGCCGCCAAGAGCGGCAACAACAAGGCCGCTGCCGCCGAGGCCGTCTGGCTGGAGAGCCTGGCTGCCCACCTGAGCGCCGGCCGCCCTGCCCGCGGGTTCGACTTTGAGTCCGCCGGCGCCGACCCCGTCACCGTGCGGGAGATGGGCCTGCTGAGCGCAAAGCCGGTGCTGTACGCCTGCAACGTGGGCGAGGATGACCTGATGGAGGGCATCGAGAACAACCGCTATGTGCCCCTGGTGGCCCAGCGCGCCGCCGCCGAGAACGCCCGCTATATCCCCATCTGCGCCAAGACCGAGGAGGACATCGCCGACTACACCCCCGAGGAGAAGAAGGCGTTCCTGGCTGAGATGGGCGTGGCCGCCAGCGGCCTGGACAACCTGATCACCGCCAGCTATGACCTGCTGGGCCTGATCTCCTTCCTGACCGACGGCAAAAAGGAGTGCCGCGCCTGGACCATCCGCAAGGGCACCAAGGCCCCCCAGGCTGCCGGCAAGATCCACAGCGACTTTGAGCGGGGCTTTATCCGGGCCAGCGTCATCGGCTACGGCGACCTGGAAGCCAACGGCTTTGATTACGCCGCCGTCAAGTCCAAGGGCCTGCAGCGCACCGAAGGCAAGGAGTATGTGGTGCAGGACGGCGATATCATCGAGTTTTTGTTCAATGTGTAAGCAAGGAGGCTGCCGGATGATCTTTGGCATTATGGGCGCAATGCCCGACGAAGTAGACCAGCTGTGTGCAAAGCTGACCGATGTGACCGTGGACAGCTACGGCGGAGTGGAGTACCACCAGGGCACCCTGGCGGGCAAGCAGGTGGTGGTGTGCTGCGCCGGTATGGGCAAGGCCAACGCCGCTGCCACCACCCAGGTGCTGATCCTGCGGTACGGCGCACAGCGCATCATCTTCTCCGGCATTGCCGGCAACATGAGCAGCCAGATCGGCATCGGGGATGTGGTGATCGGCAAGACCGTGGTGTACCACGACGCACAGCTGGACATGATCGCCCAGAACCCGCCCTTCCTCACCGAGTACACCGGTGACCCGGCGCTGGTCGCCGCTGCCGAGGCTGCCTGCCAGGCAGCCGGGGTCAAGGCGCTGACCGGCAAGATCGCCACCGGCGACCTGTTTGTGGGCGACAGCGCCACCAAGGCCGCCATCCAGGCCAAATGTGCGCCGGACTGCGTAGAGATGGAGGGCGCCGCCGTCAGCCAGATCGCCGCCAAAAACGGCGTGCCCTGCGTGATCCTGCGGGCCATGAGCGACAATGCCGACGAGGACGGCCACGAGGTGCTGGTGGTGAAGAAATTCAGCATCAGTGAGTATGTGGCCACCGCCACCCGCATCGTGGCGGACATGGTCGAGCACCTGTAAAAAAAACAAGCACGGCGGCTGCCGGGGGAGTCCAAGCTCCTGCCCGGCAGCCGCCGTTTTTTTGCTCAGAGGAACTGTTCCAGCTTGATGCGGTTATCCTCCTGGAAGGCTTGCAGCCGCTGTGCCAGGCGCTTGCTGCCCGGGGCTGCGTTGGGATAATCTTTTTGCGACTTGATGCAGTCCATCACACCCTGGCTGGTGCCCTCGGAGAGCATCTCGGCCAGGTTGCGGGTGGACTTATCGGTCATGGTCTTCATGCTGATGCCCATTTTGGTGTTGAGCTTGGCCATGGTGCTCTGGCCCTGGGCCTGCACGCCCCCCGCAGCCAATGCGGTATGGGCGTCCTGGTTCAGCTCCCGGTAGATGTTCCGCTGGCGCAGCAGCTCTGCCCGGAACAGCCCCTCCTGGGCCATGGGCAGGATCTGCTCCAGGGTGTTTTTGCCCATCTCGGTGTTCTGCACCACAGCTTCCAGCAGGTTCTGGTTATCGTTGGACGGTGTATCCATGTTCTTACCCCCTTCTGCCCCTAGTTTTCCCCGGCAGAAAGGCGGTTATTCCTCCTACAAAAAACAGCCCGTGCATCTGCACGGACTGTGTAAAGACGAGCTTCAAAAAGCGGGGTCATTCCCCCTGGTACACCTGGTCTCCGCCCGCAGCCAGCGCAGCTTCCAGCCGGCGGACGCACAGGCCGTAGAGCGCAGCCCAGTTCTTGCCCCGGATCTCCTCCGTGCCGGCACAAGCCGCCGTCAGGGTAAAGGGCAGGCGGCGCAGCATCCCGCCGCACAGCACGCACTCGTGGGGCATGGCCGCATAGGCGGCGCACAGCTCCTGCTGCAGCTGGGCGCAGGTCTTGTCTGCACAGCCGATCAGGAACCGATGCTCCTCCACCCGGCAGACCACCTGCACGCCGGGGGTATCGTAGAGCTTTTTCCACTGATTGGCCACAAAACAGGCCAGCTGCTCCGGCACGGGCTGCTCGGCATAACCGTCCAGCTCCACCAAAGCCAGCGCTGCGCCCCGGTGCTCATCGGCCCAGGTGTCCAGCTGGGTGCAGAACACCGTCTCGCAATAGCGGCGGTTGTACACGCCGGTAACAAAATCGTGGTTCAGCGCCTCCCGGCACAGCTCCCGTTCCCGGGCGCCCATCCGGTCCTCCGGCAGGACACTGCCTGCCAGGGGCGCCGTCATCCGCAGCCCCCAGGTCCCCTCCTGGGTCTGGAAAAAGCGGCGCAGCACACATTGCACCTGGCCGCCCCGCAGCTGGTAATCCAGATGCATGCCATCCTCCTCATGAGAGGCGGGCTGCTGGGCCGGGAGCTTCGTCAGCCCCACATCCTCAAATACATCCTCCGCCTGCCGGGCCAAAAGGCGCAGGTCCTGCTCGGTCCAATTGTTTTTCATCTCAAGTTCCCATCTGCCTCCGCTGGCAAAGCCCGGTGAACCGGCCCGCCAGGGCTGCGTCCTTTTTTGTCGCGGTATCGTATTTCCCCAAAATTCCGGAAAAGGATATTTGTCAGGCATAGTATACCACCGCAGGCACGGATTTTCCAGCAAAACGCACAGATTCTGCGAAAAATTTTTTCATTTTCAGCAGATTGCTGAAATCCTTCCCGCCCAACCGCTGTCCTGTATCACCGGCTGTACACCTGGCACTCTGCCCGGATCTGGGCAGCCAGCGCCGGGGTGCAGGCGTTGGCGGCGGCCCGCCAGGCCCAGTTCCCGCCCAGGCGGCCCGGCGTATTCAGGTGCGCCTCTGCCCCCAGGCCCAGCCAGTCGTACAGCGGCACGATGGCCCGCTGCGCCACCGAGCCCAGCGCCAGACGGATCAGCCCCAGGCGCGCTGCATCCACCGGCACAGCGGCCAGCTGCCGGGCCGTGGGCTGCAGCGGGGTCAGGTGCAGGTATGCAGCTGCACAAGCCTTTTCCTGCGGGGTGGCGCCATTCTCCCACCAATCCGCCAGGGTGGTGTTATCGTGGGTGCCGGGGTAGACCACGCAGTTGGCTGTGTGGTTGTGGGGCAGATACTCGTTATCGCCGCCGCCAAAGGCAAACTGCAGGACCTTCATGCCGGGGAAGCCGCTGTCTGCCAGCAGGGTGCGCACACTGGGGAACAGCTCGCCCAGGTCCTCTGCAATGATGGGCAGTTTGCCCAGCGCCCCCTCCAGTGCCCGGAACAGCTCCATGCCGGGGCCTTGCTCCCACCGGCCGGTGCGGGCGGTGGTGCTGTCCGCCGGGATGGCCCAATAGGTGTCAAAGCCGCGGAAGTGGTCGATGCGCAGCAGGTCGTAGATGCCCAGGGCGTGGCGCACCCGGCGCACCCACCAGGCGTAGCCGGTCTCCTGATGGAAGGCCCAGTTATACAGCGGGTTGCCCCACAGCTGACCCTCGGCGGAGAAATAATCCGGCGGGCAGCCCGCCACCCGTGCAAAGCCGCCCTCGGCATCCAGCTCAAACAGCGGCCCGCCCGTCCAGGCGTCCACCGAGTCTGCCGAGACATAGATGGGGATGTCGCCCAGGATCTGCACCCCCTTGCCGTTGGCATAGGCTTTCAGTTTCTGCCACTGGGTGCTGAACTGGAACTGCAAAAACTTCCAGAAATCCACTTCCTCCTGGTTTTCTGCCCGGAAAGCTGCCAGAGCATCCGGCTGGCGCAGCCGCAGCGGCTGGGGCCACTGGGTCCAGCTGGTCATCCGATGGGCCGTCTTGAGGGCCATATACAGGGCATAAT
>Dunbar_p2__coassemble_2203_pt1 | contig 10876 bp, 7 predicted proteins | sample Dunbar_p2__metabat2_low_PE_034 | metagenome-assembled genome bin Dunbar_p2
GGACGAATCCGGAATGGCGGAACTGGGGTTCGAGGTATACTCCAAGGTACGGATCGGGATACCGCTGGTGTCCGGGCGGCGATCCTCGGTTTGATACGCGTGGGTGCGCAGATAGTTCAGCATTGCTTTCAGGCCGCTGCTCTTCAGGTGGATATCCCCGGCACCATAAAAATCCGCCTGGCCGTAGCCGGTCTCATCCTTAAGGACCTCTGCGCTGTTCAAAAACTTGACCCCCAGCTGTTCACACATGGTCAGCAATGCCATGTTGAAATCGTCGATCTTCGTTTGATCCATCTGGGGATAGCTGGCGTGATCGGCGGGTACCGGCGGCACCGTATTGACGATAATATCGGTATAGGGATAGCTGGCCTGGATAGCCTGCACCAGTGCGGTATAGTTATTGATAAAATCCTGCACCGCCATACCGGTATCATTGGTGCCCAAGGTCAGAACTACCCGGCGGGGCTTCATCATAGCCACAGCCTGCGGGATGGTATACCGGTTATTGTTGTTTTTAAAGCTGACGATCCCCTCCTGCAGTGCCGAGTGCAGACCGATCCCCTCTTTGGCGCAAAACTGCTGCAGAGATACCAGCCCATTATTATAGAGACGCACCGTGTTGGAATCACCCAAAAACAAAGTCTGGGCCAGGTACTCCTCCCCTGCGTCGGGGGTCTCTGTAAGCAGTGCAGCGGAAGTGTTATCGATCTGATAATGACCGGAAAGATCCTCTTCCCCCGGCAGCAGCGGCTGTTCCGGTTGAGCAGGCTCGGAAGAAGCAGGCGGCTGATATTTGCCCTGCGCTAGCTTGGTCAGGGTGATGCCTGCGGTCAGCAGAACGGCCACCGCACAAAGGCCGCAGACCCACAGAGCCTGCTTTTGCATAGGTGTAATGGATTGTTTGTTTTGTTGTTTGTTTCGGTTCATGTTCATTCCCCAATTCTATCCATAGAAACCGTTTATCCCAGGATGTACTGCGTCAGAGCGGCACAGCTGTCCGCATAAAATACAGGGGCAAACGGCTCACACTCTGCACGGCTGCCATAGCCATACAATGCAGCTGCTGCAGTCAGACCACAGTCCGCTGCACCGCGCAGATCTTCAGCCCGGTCCCCCACCATCAGCACACGCTTGCCTGTCAAAAGCGGCTGAGACAAGACATACCGGACCACATCGGTTTTGGTGTCCCGGGACTCATCCATGGAGGCACCGCCGATAAAATCAAAGAGGTCTGCCAGACCCTGCTCCTGCAGGATCGGTGTGACCACCTGGGTGGGTTTGGATGTAGCTGTGCACAGGATCAGACCTGCATCCTTTAGCTGACGCAGCATCTGGGCAGCGCCCGGATAAGGTGCACATTCATGGCTGCCTTTTACATGGTAGCTGTCCCGGTACATCTGGGTGGCCTGTTCGATCTGCTCTGCACTGGCAAAGTGCTCTGCAAAAGTGCGGCGCAGCGGCGGCCCCAGATAGCGGCGCAGATCCAGCTGCGCAGTGTCCACTCCCATGGCAAGGAATACTTCTTCCAGTGTATGCAGGATGCCGGGGGCGGAGTCTATCAACGTACCGTCCACGTCAAACAAAATCGCATCATAGTGCAGCAAGCTTGTTTCCTCACTTTCTGTTATCAAGAGCGCCAGGCCAAAGCTCCGGCAGCAAAGTTTTGATGTTCCGGCTTTTTGTGCCCGGAGGTTGGAGGATATTCTGTATCCGACACACCCCAAACATCTTATAGTATAACACAGATTTGCGTTATCAGCAATTCTCACAAAAGATTTTATAGATTTTATACATTTCGCAAGGCACTCTCATAGCGTGAAGAGGTCCATCCTGTAGATTCAAGTAAAAAAGTCTCTGGCCGTGCGGCTGAAATAACCGCAAACACACCAGAGACCTCTGTCTGCAATTTACGCTGCGCAGTTTCCTGCCAAAGCGGAAAACGCACCTCTGTCAGATGCTGTCTTTGTCCCGCAGCTGAGGAAAAATTACTGTGCAGTCCCCTGTCCGCCGGAAGGCGGATAATAGAGGTTGTTGGAGATAAACTCCAGCTTATCCTTTAACACAAGCTCCAAATTTGCCACTGCATGGACCATGTTGGTGGCAGAATCATTGACCTCCAGCAGCTTGCACAGGTCCAGATCCGGCATTGTCATGGCGACCTTCATCTTCTGGCTTTCCGCACAGAGGATGTGGCTCAGCGCACTTTCCTGTAAAGCGATGCTCTCCATCAGATCCACGACCGCCTGATCCAGGGAAACATTGGGCAGCTGAGGGCAGCACAGTTCACAGTTGTTGGTATGATTGTTGCAGTCAGACATAGCAGTTCATCCTTTCGTATCTCTGCCTATTGGTCAGAGAAGTCTGTCTCATGCTATGTTTGCCCTCACAAAAAGGTTACTGCTCCGATGCTTTTTCTGCTGTGCGCGCCTTTTCAATGGTTTCTCGGTAGCCGCCTGATCCATACTGGATGCAGCGATTGATCCGGCTGATGGTGGCAGTGGAGATCTCGGCGGTTTTTACGATCTGCTCATAGGTGCTGCCATCCAGCAAGAACTTTGCCACCTGAAGCCGCTGCGCCATATCCGAAAGTTCTTTCACGGTGCAAAGGTCCTCAAAGAAGTGGTAGCACTCCTCCCGGGTCTCCAAGGTCAAGATCGCATCAAACAGAGCATCGGTGGCTTTATTCCGTATAGGATCCTTGCTGGGCATAATAGTGCCCTCCTTCATATGTTTATTCTCGCTTTCACTTTACCACATCAAAGCGAAAAAGTCAAGGCTGTCGTCGGACAACGGACAGGTGAAACAAAATCATCTAAAAGTTGGCTTATTTTCACCTTTCGATTCGTTCACTCTTCCAATTATTTCAAAATATATTGACAAATTGTGAAAACAGGACTAAATTAACGGCACGACCCCTGACAATGAGAACAGAGGCCAAAAATAGAAAAGAGGGATTGAGAAAATGAACACCTTGGTCATCGTTTTGATTGCTGCTGTGTGCCTGCTGGGCGCTTATGTCCTGTATGGACGGTGGCTAGCCAACAAATGGGGGGTAGACCCGCAGGCCAAGACTCCTGCTGTGCTGCATGAAGACGGCCGAGACTTTGTTCCCGCTGATGGATGGACTGTATTCAGCCATCAGTTCAGCTCCATTGCAGGTGCCGGCCCTGTGACCGGTGCAATCCAGGCTGCCGCTTTTGGCTGGCTGCCAGTGCTTTTGTGGGTCCTGATCGGCGGCATCTTCTTCGGCGCTGTTACAGATTTTGGCGCTCTGTATGCTTCGGTGAAGAACGACGGCAAGAGTATGGGTATGCTGATCGAAAAATACATCGGAAAGACTGGGCGCAAATTGTTCCTGCTGTTCTGCTGGCTGTTCTGCGGCATCGTCATCGCGGCCTTTGCAGATATGGTTGCGGGCACCTTTAACGCCTATGGAGCAGATGGTGCATTGACCGATGCTGCTGCTACTAACGGTGCCGCAGGCATGGTCTCCATCATGTTTATGGTTTTTGCTGTCGTGTTTGGACTGCTGCAGAAAAAGCTGCACCTTACTGGCTGGAAAGAAAGCGCGGTCAGCATCCTGTTTATCGTGTTCTCCTTTGCCATCGGTGCCAATCTGCCTTTGATCTTGGGCAAAGCCATGTGGAGCTACATCACCTTTGTGTACATTTTTTTCGCAGCTGTTCTGCCTATGTGGATGCTCAAGCAGCCTCGCGACCACATGACCACTTTTATGTTTGTCGCTATGATCGCTGGCGCTGTGGTAGGGTTGCTGGTAGCACACCCCAAGATGAATCTCCCTGTTTATACTGGCTTTGATAACGCTTCTTTGGGAACCATGTTCCCCATCCTGTTCGTCACGGTGGCTTGTGGCGCTGTATCCGGATTTCATAGTCTCGTATCCAGCGGCACCTCCTCCAAAACGGTATCCAACGAGAAGGATATGCTCAAGGTCGGTTATGGCGCCATGGTTTTGGAGAGCCTGCTGGCGGTGCTGGCTTTGTGTGTGGCTGCAGCGGATGGGACGCCTGCTGCGGGCACTCCCTTCCAGATCTTCAGCCGGGGAGTTGCTGGTTTCTTTGAGATGTTCGGCGTGCCTGCCTATGCTGCCACTGTGTTTATGACGATGTGTGTCTCTGCGTTGGCATTGACAAGCCTGGATGCTGTCGCCCGCATTGGACGGATGAGCTTTCAGGAGCTTTTCAGTGTAGATGATATGGAGCACGCACCGGCCTGGCGCAAACTATGCTGCAACCTCTATTTTTCTACATTTGTGACCCTGGCATTTGGCTTTGTGCTGACCAAGATCGGATACGCCAACATCTGGCCTCTGTTTGGTTCTGCCAATCAGCTGCTGTCCGCTTTGGTTCTGTCGACTCTGTGCGTCTTTTTGAAGGTGACGGGCCGCAGCAACAAAATGCTGATGCCGCCGCTGGTTATCATGTTGTGTGTCACCTTTACTGCTCTGGTACAGCGGCTGCTTGCCATGGTCAGTGCCATCCGCACTGCTGCTTCTGTAACGATCCCCGCCGGAGAGACCACCTGGACCGCTGTATTCTTTGCCAACGGTTTGCAGCTGATCCTGGCCGTAATGCTGATCGTACTGGGGTTGAATATCGTCCTTCACTCGGTCAGTGCTTATAAAAAGGCACAAGACAAAACCGGCGCTGCTAAAACATCCGAACAAACTGCAACGGCTCATTCCCGTGCCTGATTCCTGCCCTTTTCCCTAACTATTCTGCCGTCGGCCAAAAGGTCGGCGGCTTTTTGATGCCCTTTTGATGCCCTATAGAAAAAAAGAGAGCGTCCGCAATCGTGCAGACGCTCTCTTTTTATTATCAGATCGAAATGGTGTTGCAAACATCCATCAGGACGGGGTCCAGGCTCTTGGTCATCTCCAGGGCCTCATCCACAGGGTAATCCACCAGCTGCTCGCCCTTCATGCCGACGATGCGGTTGAACTTGCCCTGCTCCAGCAGGCAGACAGCCCGATAACCCATAGCGGAAGCGTTGACGCGATCCCGCAGAGTAGGCGAACCACCGCGCTGAACATGGCCCAAAATCGTGGCACGGGTATCGATGCCGGTACGTGCCTGGATCTCGCTGGCGATCTCCTGCGAGTGACCAATGCCCTCGGCCACGATCACGACAAAGTGACGCTTACCTGTACGCTGCGTCTCGATGATCTTATCCAGGATATCCCGCTGCATATCAAATTCCCGCTCCGGCAGCAGCACAGCCATAGCGCCGGAGGCGATCGCCACATTCAGAGCGATATAGCCTGCATTACGGCCCATGACCTCCACAACGCTGCAGCGGTCATGGCTCTGGGTGGTATCCAGCAGCTTGTCGATCATCTCCAGGGCGGTGTTCATAGCGGTATCAAAGCCGATGGTGTAGTCGGTGCAGGCAATATCGTTGTCGATGGTGCCGGGCAAGCCGATCATCGGGATGCCGCGATGTGCCAGCTCACGAGCGCCACGGTAGGAACCATCGCCGCCAATGACCACCAGTGCATCGATGCCCAGCTCACGGCACTTGGCTGCGCCCTTATCCTGGCCTTCCTTTGTCTTGAACTCCAGGCAGCGGGCAGAATACAGGATCGTACCGCCCTTTTTAATAATATTTGAAACACTGCGCAGGTTCATCTCAAAGCATTCGCCGTTCAGCAGGCCATTATAACCGCGCTGGATGCCGATCATACGGAAACCCTTGTGCAGGCCGGTGCGGACAACGGCACGGACCGCAGCGTTCATACCAGGAGCGTCGCCACCACTGGTCAGGACGCCGATCGTTTTGATTTGCTTTTCCATAACTAGAGATACCCTCCAACTTCTTCACTTACCTCTGGGTTTTAGCCCAGTTGTCCGGCAAGACCCGGACGCTTGATGCAAAGTTGCTCCAATTTGCCTGCAACCATTATAACACAATACAGGCCGTTTGAAAACATCCTACCTGTCAGGATTCGTGCGCAGAAATGTCATTTTGTTGCAACATTTTCTATGCCCAACAGCCGCTGCAGCTCCTGCATCAGCAATGGATGCCCAGAAGCGTATAACCGGCGCGGCACGCCCAGTTTCTGTTTTGTATCCTGCAAATACAGGATCACAGGCATAGAACCATCAAAGATCTCCAATAAGTTGATGACCTTATCATACTGCGGGCAGGTGCGGGACGGCAGCCGCAGATACAGCCGCTGCGGCTGAGCCGGGCGTCCGGCGCCATACTGATCGATGGGGGTGACCGTCTCTGCCATCAATTTAGGAGGCTCATCCTCCCGCACCGACAGCCGCCCATCAATGACCACAACCGCATTATCCTGCAAGGCATCCCGGAAGAGATCCAGCACCCGCGGAAATACGATCACTTCCAGTGTACCCGTCAGGTCTTCTACACTGGTAAATGCCATCATACTGTTGGACTTTGTGGTCATCATTCGGGTCTTGACAATGGTACAGACGATGCGCACATGGCTGTTATCCAGCTTATGGGCATCCTCTCCGGTCAGCGCCTTGATGGCGTGGGATGCGATACGGGCCGATTGCTCCCTATACGCATCCAGCGGATGGCCGGATAGATACAACCCGCTGACCTCCTTCTCTTGCTGAAGAAGCTCCGAGGGGGTATATTCCGGCAGAGGACGGATCTCATAGTTATCCGCTGACGGAGCGCTCTCCCCTCCGCTCATAACAGAAAACAGATCCAGCTGTCCATCCAGATTGCGGCGGGCATCAGTCTCGACGCTTTTGGTGATCCCCTCTACTGCCTCGACCAAGCTATGGCGATTGCCCCCCATACCATCAAACGCACCGGCTTTGATCAGGCTCTCCACTGCCCGGCGATTCAGCTCTGCGCCATACAATCTCTTGCAAAAATCATATAAGCTGCTGAAAGGGCGCTGCTGTCGTTCGGATACTACCCGGTCGATCAAGCCGCGGCCCACATTTTTGATGGCATTGAGGCCAAAACGGATCTGACCGTTGGCCGTTGCGGTAAAACCACCGCCCGAGATGTTGATATCCGGTGGCAGTACCTTGATGCCCAGACGGGCGCACTCGCCGGTATATTCGATGACCTTGTCCGTATTATCCAGCACGCTGGTCAGCAATGCGGCCATAAACTCACTGGGATAGTGGGATTTCAGGTAAGCGGTCTGGAAAGCCACATAGGCATAGCAGGCCGCATGGCTCTTATTGAACGCATACGAGGCAAAGCTGGACATTTCATCGTAGATCTCATTGGCGACCTTTTCAGAGATGCCATTGGCTACACAACCAGGACATTCATGGCCCGGCTCCGTACAGCCGTGGACAAAATGCTCCCGTTCAGCCTCCATCACAGCATGCTTCTTTTTGCTCATGGCCCGGCGAACATTGTCTGCCTGGCCAAAGGAGAAGCCTGCCAGCTCCCGGAAGATCTGCATCACCTGCTCCTGGTAGACGATGCATCCGTTGGTCACATCCAGGATATGCGCCAGCTGCGGTGTCTTGTACTGGATCTTATCCGGCTGATGACGGTTATGCAGGTAGGTGGGGATGGAATCCATCGGTCCCGGACGATACAGGCTGATCAGAGCGATGACATCTTCCAGACTATGGGGCTGCAAACCCATCAGGACCTGCTTCATGCCGGAGGATTCCAACTGGAATACACCTTCGGTTTCTCCCTGGCTGAGCATTTGATAGGTCTGGGGGTCATCGTAGTTCAGCTTCTGCATCGAGAAGCCCGGCTCCCGTTTTTGCACAGCAGTTTCTGCGTCCCGGATCACCGTCAGGGTGCGCAGCCCCAGAAAGTCCATCTTCAAAAGGCCCAGTTCCTCGATCTCGGTCATATTGAACTGGGTCACCGGCAGGCCATCGTTGGTGGCCAAGGGCAGATAGTAGTCTGTGGGCTTTGGCGTGATCACCACACCCGCAGCATGCGTGGAAGCATGCCGGGGCATCCCCTCCACTTTGACCGCTGTATCGATCAATTCTTTGACCTGCGGGTCAGTATCATACATCCGGCGCAGTTCGCTGGAGACTTCCAATGCCCGTTTCAGGGTCATTTTCAGTTCCATGGGCACCTGTTTTGCCACCGCATCTACGTTTTGGTATGGCAGACCCATGACCCGGCCCACATCCCGGATCGCATTACGGGCCGCCATTGTACCAAATGTGACGATCTGGGCTACATGGTCCGCACCGTATTTCCGGTTGACGTAGTCAATGACCTCCTGCCGGCGCTCGTAACAAAAGTCCACATCAAAGTCCGGCATACTGACACGCTCCGGGTTCAGGAAGCGTTCAAAGATCAGATTATAGCGGATAGGGTCGATGTCGGTAATGCCCACACAATAGGCCGCAATGCTGCCCGCACCCGAGCCGCGTCCCGGTCCCACAGGGATGCCCTGGCTTTTTGCGTAGTGGATATAGTCGTAAACGATCAGGTAGTAGTTGGTATACCCCATCTTTTTGACCACACCGATCTCATACGTCAGGCGGTCTTTGTTGGCCTGCGGAACATCCGGACCATAGCGGTGTTCCAGACCCTCCCAGCAGAGCTTTTCAAAATACGCCTGATTGTCCATCCCATCGGGGGCTTCGTAATAAGGAATCTTGGTATGACCAAAATCAAAATCAAAGTTGCACTGCTCTGCAATGCGCGCCGTGTTGGCACAGGCTTCCGGCACCATCGCAAACAGGTCGTACATCTCTTGGGTGGACTTGACATAGAACTCCTCTGTCTGGAATTCCATCTTATCAGCGTCCTGAATGGTCTTACCGGTTTGGATGCACAGCAGGATGCTCTGCATTTTAGCATCCTCTCTGCGGAGGTAATGGGCATCGTTGGTAGCCGCCATGGGGATACCGGTATCCCGTGCCAGCTTGATAAGCTGGGGCAGTACCTGCGTATCCTCTGCCAGGCCATGGTCCTGCAGCTCGATATAATAGTTGCCCTCGCCAAACAGATCCCGATACCAAAGCGCCACTGCTTTGGCACGGTCGTAATCCCCAGCCAAAAGCGCCTGCGGGACCTCGCCCGCCAGACAAGCGGACAGACAGATCAAACCCTCGTGATACTGCTCCAGGAGCTGTTTGTCCACCCGGGGTTTAGAGTAAAATCCCTCCGTGAATGCAGCGGATACCATTTTGATCAGGTTCTGATACCCCTGCTCATTTTTGCACAGCAGGATCAGGTGATGGCTGCCGTCCATCCGGTTGACCTTGTCAAACCTCGTCCGGGTGGCCACATATACCTCACAGCCTATGATGGGTTTTACGCCTGCTTTTTTGGCAGCCTTGTAAAACTGCACGCAGCCATACATAACTCCGTGGTCGGTACAAGCAACGGCGGTCTGTCCACATTCCTTGACGCGCTCCATCAGCTGATCGATCCGGCAGGCACCGTCCAGAAGGCTGTATTCTGTATGCAGATGCAGGTGGACGAACTCCTGTGCTGCGCTGCTCATGACTGCCCCTCCTGTTCTCTCTGGCGCAGGTCATCTGCCAGCGCTTCAAGTTTTTTCATGCGATAAGAAAGACCAGATTTGCTCAGTTCCGGTTCAAAACAACTGCACAGTGCGGTAAGGGAGAGATCCGGGTTTTTCAGGCGCATCTCTGCGGCTTCCCGCAGCGGCAGGGGCAGAGCCTCTAACGCATTGTGCTGCTGCAAATAGCGGATGGCCCGCAGTGTCTGGGCACTGGCCCGGGCGCTTTTGCCCAAATTAGCCGTGTCGCAGTTGGTATGACGGTTGATCTGATTGCGCACCTGTTTTACTGCTTTCTGATCGTGGATCTGCTGAGCTGCCTGGACGGCCCCCATAAAGGAGAGCAGTTTTTCTACATTATCCCCCGCCTTAACATAGATCAGGTTGACTCCGGCCCGCCGGGTGCGGTGGGGGGCAAACTCATGCTCTGCCAAAAGGGCCTCAAAATCCTTGGCCAGGTTCGTGCGTGCAGTAAGGAACTCCAGATTGTACTCCTTCTGCGGATCGGTGACTGTGCCGCTGCACAAAAATGCCGCTCCGATGTAGGCGCTGACGCAGGTCTGGCAGCGGATCAGTCCAGGGTCGATCTGAAGGCAGGGTTCAGTCCCCGTAGTGCCAAACAGCTCATGCATCCGGGCCACCTGTTCCGGCGCACGAATCCCAAACTCATACACCGCACCACTGGGGCGGTGTTTGGCATTTACTTCTCCTTGGATCCCGCACCGGGCAAAAAGACGCTGCGCCGCCATGGCAGTCCCCTCCTGCTCGGTCTGCAGCACAAGGCCCTTTGCATCAAAATATTTGGCAAAGCAGGCCACTCCATAGGCGGCTGCACGGACACAGCAGTCCTTGGACAAGCTATACCGCGCGATCTCCTCCCGTGCGTTGGATGCAAAACTCATAGATATATGTTACACTCTTTCCTTTTTATTTCCGTACAACGTCCCGATGCTGCACACCGGGCGCATAACCCAGTTCCTCACACCAAGCGGCGATCTTCCGGGCAAATGTAATGGAGCGATGCTTGCCGCCGGTACAGCCTACTGCAATGGTCAGCTGGCTTTTCCCTTCCTTAACATAAAGAGGCAGCGCATACGCCAAAAACACCTCATACCGATGCAGCAGTTCCTGCGCTTCGGGGTGGCTCATAACAAAATCTACCACTTCCTGATCCAGGCCGGTCTTGGTCTTCAGGCCCGGCACATAGAAGGGGTTGGGCAGGCAGCGTACATCCAGCACAAGATCTGCCTCCTGCGGCAGACCAAATTTGAAGCCAAAGGACATAATGGTAAGGCGCATGGCCTGCATAGCCCCGCCCCCATCCACAAACAGATCGCAGATGCGCTCTTTATTCTGGGCGGTGGACAGCAAAGCGGTATCGATGGTGTAATCCGCCCTGGCCCGCAG
>Dunbar_p2__coassemble_2244_pt1 | contig 10584 bp, 7 predicted proteins | sample Dunbar_p2__metabat2_low_PE_034 | metagenome-assembled genome bin Dunbar_p2
GCCAGTCCCCCGCCCAATGGCGGGCCTTGGTGGGTCGTGCCGCCGCACCGGGGCTTTCCCCGGAGGAGAGCCTGCGGGAACAGGAGCTGTACGTATAAAAACGGCCGGCGCAGTGCGCCAGCCGTTTCCCAAGCTCGTCTCTTATTCCTCTGTACGCCGGACCACCCGCCGCAGCAGACAGGCCGTCAGCACCGCCGTCAGCGCCTCTGCCGCCGGAAAAGCCGCCCACACGCCGTTCATGCCAAACAGATTGCCCAGCAGCAGCGAGCAGCCCACAATGGCCACCACGCCCCGGCACAGCGAGGCCGCCGTGGCCTCTGCCGGACGGTTGATGGCGCCCAAGTACCCGGTGGCCACGATGTTGACCCCCGCAAACAGATACCCGATAAAATACACCCGCATCCCCTGCAAAGCATACTGGGCCATCTGCATATTGCCGTCCTGGTTGAACAGCGCCACCAGTGTATCCGTAAAGCCGAACACACCGGCATACAGCAGCGCCGCCAGGCCCAGCGCTGTGGCAGTGCCCAGACCCAGCAGCCTGCGGGCATCCTTGCTGCGGCCCTGGCCGTAGCAGGCGCTGGCCAACGGCTGCACGCCCTGCGCTACGCCGTTAAAGACCGCCGTAGCCACCAGCGCATAGTTGGCCACCACACCATAGGCAGCCACACCCACGTTGCCCGCCAGCCGAAGCAGCAAAAAGTTGAACACGGTGGTGGTCACGCCGGAGGACATCTCCCCCACAAAGCCGGACACGCCCAGCGGGCAGCTCTGCCCCAGCAGCCGGACCGAAGGGCGCTGGAACCGCAGCTGGATGTGGTTGGACTTTTTCAAAAAGTGCAGGCTGCACACCAGCATACTGACGATGGGGGATACCGCCGTAGCCAATGCAGCACCGGCCAGCCCCATCCCCATGGGGAAGATGAACAGGTAGTCAAACACCACATTGAACAAGCTGCCGCTGAGGGTAGCCGCCATCGCCAGCGAAGGGTCCCCATCGTTGCGCACGAACGAGGACGTAATGTAATTGCACATAAAAAATGGGGTGAACAGCAAAAAGATCCGGGCATAGCTCACGCCCAGTGCCACGATCTGCGCATCGCCGCCCATCCATCGCAGCAGCACATCCGGGCAGAAGGCTCCGGCCAGCATAAAGGGGATGCTGAACATCCACGCCCACAGCAGCGCATTGGAGAAGTAGCGATGGGCACGCTCATCCCCCTGCGCACGCAGGATCGCAAACCGGGTGGCCGAACCAAGACCCAGCATCGACCCCACTGCAAAGATCAGGTTGTACAGCGGCAGGCACAGGTTGAGCAGCGTGATGCCGTCCGAACCGGCCGCTCTGGAGATAAAAAAGGTGTCGGCCAGGATGTAGCAGGATGTACCCAAAAGGCCGAAAATATTCAGAAACACATAGTGGAAAAACTGATGGGTAAGCTTCATTCCCGATCCTCCCTTTTTTACACAGTAAGCGCTATTTTAACACGAAAAAAAGGACGTGTCAAGAACAAAACGCCCCGCTTTTTTCCTGAAAAAACGGAGCATCCGCATAGGAAAAGGAGGCCCAGCTGTGAATATTACCGAGTTTGCCCGGATCGCCGGGGTATCCAAGGCGGCCGTGAGCCGTTATTTCAACGGCGGCTATCTGAGCGAGGAAAAGCGCGCCCAGATCGCTGCCGCACAAAAAGCCACCGGTTACCGCCCCAGCCTGCAGGCACAGATGCTGCGGGCCAAACGTACCCGGCAGATCGGGGTCGTCCTGCCCAAGTTGTCCAGCGACAGCTGTCCCCGCATGGTAGAGGGCATTGGCAGCGTGTTGGAGGAATGGGGCTACCGACTGCTGCTGGTGAACACCGCCAACGATGCCGCCCGGGAAGTGCAGGCCATGGAGATGCTGAGCCATAACACCGTGGACGGCCTGATCCTGATCGCCACCGTGTTTACTCCCCAGCACAAAGCTCTGCTGGAAAATATGCCTCTGCCCATCGTGGTGCTGGGCCAGCAATATCCCGGCTGCTGCTGTGTCTACCACGACGACTTCGGCGCCGCCAAAGCCGCTACTGCCCGGATGCTGGATAAGGGCCGCCGCCTGCCCGGTTATCTTGGCGTTACGCAGATGGACAAAGCGGCCGGACGTGCCCGGCGGATGGGCTTTGAGGCTGCTTTGCAGCAGGCGGGGCTCCCTGTGCACCCAGAGCGTATGTCCACCGCCCATTTCAGCATGGATTCCGGCTTTCGGCAGGCAGAAAAGCTGTTTGCCCTTACCCCCAAGCTGGACTGTCTGTTCTGCGCCACCGATGCCATTGCCCTGGGGGCTATGCAGTACTGCCGCAGCAAGGGCGTGCGCATCCCGGAGGATGTGATGCTGGCTTCTGTAGGGGACAGCACCGCCGGGCAGACCGCTTTTGTGCCCCTGACCAGCGCCCACCTGCATTATCACACCGCCGGGCAGCAGGCTGCCAGACTTTTGATGGAGCAGCTGAACGACCCCCATGCTGTGCCCTGCAGCCAGATGCTGGGCTATACCCTGCGTCCCCGGGCCTCCACCGGAGACCACGACCCGGAGGCGCTGTACTCCCCTTTTTCCCGCACGGAGACCTGAAACCTTGTGAAATCAATAACCCGTGATACCCAAATTTTGTCCCCCCTGCGAATGGAATTTTTGAGGGTGCTGCCGTATAATGAGGGCAGATGAAATCGATTTCAAAAAGCAAGGCAAATGAAGAAGAACCTCTGGATCTATTGTAAAGGAGAAGCGGAATATGGACTACCCTAAAATCGCACAGCAGGTGCTGGATCGTGTAGGCGGCCCTGCAAACATCCTCTCCGCAGCCCACTGCGCCACCCGGCTGCGTCTTGTGATCGCAGACAACACCAAGACGGACAAAAAGGCGCTGGAAAATGTAGAAGGGGTCAAGGGCGTCTTTGAAGCCCAGGGCCAGCTGCAGATCATCTTTGGCACCGGCATCGTAAACAAAGTTTATGATGCGTTTATCCAGCTGACCGGCATGGAGCAAGCCAGCAAAGAGGCCGTCAAGCAGGCGGCTGCCGCCCGCTCCCCCTGGTACCGGCGGGGCATCAAGACGCTGGGAGACATCTTTGTCCCCATCATCCCCGCTATTGTGGCTTCCGGCTTTTTGATGGGCCTGATGGAAGCGCTGAACTTCATGGCAGCCAACGGCTTTGTACAGCTGGACACCTCCGGCTCGCTGTTTGTATTTGCAAAGCTGTTTTCCAACACAGCCTATGTGTTTTTGCCGGTTCTGATCGCTTTTTCGGCCGCCAAGGTGTTTGGGGGCAACCCTTTCCTGGGGGCGGTCATCGGCATGATCATGATCCACCCCGACCTGCAAAACGCCTGGACCGTCTCCTCCGGCGTGGAGGTGATGCAGCCGGTGTTCGGCGGTCTGTACGAGGTGCCGCTGGTGGGCTACCAGGGGCATGTGATCCCGGTGATCATCGCCGTATGGGTCATGTGCCAGATCGAAAAGCGGCTGCATAAGATCGTGCCCGCCATGATCGACTTGTTCGTCACGCCGCTGGTGTCGGTGTTCGTCACCGGTTATCTGACCCTCTCGGTCATCGGGCCGGTGTTCACCGGGTTGGAAAACAGCATCATCACCGGCGTGCAATGGCTGATCACCCTGCCCTTTGGCCTGGGCAGTTTTGTCATGGGCGGCCTGTATGCCATCACCGTGGTGGCCGGCATCCACCATATGTACACACTGATCGACCTGGGGCAGCTGTCCCGCTATGGCTGCACCTACTGGCTGCCCCTGGCAAGTGCCGCCAACGTCGCACAGGGCGGCGCCGCTCTGGCGGTGGCCTTAAAGACCAAGGACGCAAAGCTGCGCTCCATGGCGCTGCCCTCCGCGCTGTCTGCCTGCATGGGCATTACGGAGCCTGCCATTTTCGGCGTGAACCTGCGGTACTTCAAGCCCTTTATCGGCGGTCTTGCAGGCGGCGCCTGCGGTGCGCTGTATGCCAGCGTCGTAGGCTTGGGCGCTACCGGCACCGGTGTCACCGGCATCTTTGGCGTGCTGCTGCACCTGCATATGCCCCTGCAATACATCTTGATGATGGCCATTTCTTTCGGCGTCTCCTTCGCCGTGACCTGGGTCATCTGGAAACCGGAGGACGTACACTGACATGAATGCGCTGCAACGAGACCTGAAACGCTTGGTCCCCCTGGCGGAAAAGCTGGGCGCTGACACCGTCGCCGCCGACTGCCACCGACAGCACTACCACATCCAGCCCCCGGTAGGCTGGCTGAACGACCCCAATGGCCTGTGCTGTTGCAATGGCGCTTACCACGTATTTTATCAGTACAGTCCCTTCGATGCTTCCGGCGGGGTCAAGCATTGGGGTCATGTCCGCAGCACCGACCTGATCCACTGGGAGCCGCTGCCGGTCATGCTGTATCCGGACCAGCCCTTTGACTGCCACGGCGCCTACTCCGGCTCCGCCCTGGTGGAAAACGGAGCCCTGTATCTGTACTACACCGGCAATGTAAAGCACCCCGGCCCCTACGACTATATCACCGCCGGGCGGGGCCACAACCTGTGCCTTGCCGTCAGCCGGGACGGGGTGACCCTGGACAGCAAGCAATGTCTTATGTATAATCGGGATTATCCCGCCGGGCTGAGCTGCCACGTGCGGGACCCCAAAGTATTTGCCTGGCAGGGGCAGTATTATATGGTCCTGGGGGCCCGCACCCTGACCGACCGGGGCGAGGTGCTGGTGCTGCAAAGCGCCGACAAGCTCCACTGGAACCACATCAACACCCTGACCACCCCGGAGCCTTTTGGCTATATGTGGGAGTGTCCGGATCTGTTCTGTCTGGACGGCCGGTGGTATCTGCTGGTCAGCCCCCAGGGCATCCCCTGCCAGAACGTCTATGGCTGCGGCTATTTCGCCCTGGAAGGCGATTGGCGCACCAAGGACTGCACCTTAGGACAGTTTTACCCTTTGGACAGCGGGTTTGACTTTTACGCCCCCCAGACCTTTGCAGACGAGCCGCACAGCCGCCGTATCCTGCTGGGATGGATGGGGATGCCGGATGCCCCCTATGGCAACCAAGCCACCGTGGACTGCGGCTGGCAGCACTGCATGACCCTGCCCCGGGTGCTGACCCGGAGAGCCGACGGCCGTTTGCTGCAGCAGCCCGCCCCGGAGCTTTTGGCGCTGCGGCAAAAAAACACCGTCCTTTCTCCCGGTCAGGCGCATCTGCTGCCCAGCGCCCGCTTTGCTTTGCAGGCCCCGGTCAGCGGCAGCTTTGTCCTGCACATCGCCCAGGGGGCCGAGCTGCACTATACCCAGCCGGACCGCCGCTGCGTGCTGCGCTTTACCGACCCGGTGCTCTCCGGCGGACGCACCCAGCGGGAAGTCCTGCTGGACGATGCCTGCCGCAGCCTGGATGTGTGGGGGGATGCCTCCTCGCTGGAGATCTTCCTCAACCAGGGCGAAGCGGTGTTCTCCACCCGGTATTACCCCGGCGCAGGGCCGCTGGCCATCCGGCTGGACGGAGCCGCCGCATCCGTATACGAATTAGAATAACCCGCACTATTTATACAAGGAGCAGAGAAAAATGCCCGGTACGACCCTTTTTTCCATTGGTGAAGCATTGATCGACATGATCCCCTCCCGGGCAGGCTGTGCCTTTGGGGAGGTCCCCTCTTTCAGCCCCCGGGTAGGGGGAGCGCCTGCCAATGTCTGCGGCGCATTTGCCCGTTTGGGCGGTCAGAGCGCACTTTTGACCCAGCTGGGGCAGGACCCCTTTGGCCACAAGATCGTTCAGGAGCTGGCCGGTCACGGCGTGGACGTGAGCCACATCTCCTTTACGGACCAGGCCAACACCGCCCTGGCCTTTGTCAGCCTGGAGAAGGACGGAAACCGCACCTTCAGCTTTTACCGCAAACCCTCCGCAGACCTTTTGTACCGGCCGGATCAAATCCGGCGGGAGTGGTTCCGGGAGGCCTTTGCCCTGCATTTCTGCAGCGTCTCCCTGGTGGATAGTCCCATGCGGTACGCCCATCTGGCGGCCATTGCTGCCGCCCGGGAGGCCGGGGCCATCCTCAGCTTTGACCCCAACCTCCGTTTTCCCCTCTGGCCGGACCCGGAGCAGCTGCGCCAGACTGTGCTGCAATTTTTGCCCCGCAGCCACATGGTAAAGATCTCGGACGAGGAGCTGGCGTTCCTGACCGGATGCCAGGACATCCAGCAGGCTCTGCCCCGGTTATTTGTTGGCAATGTTCAACTTGTAGTATACACCTGCGGCAGCAACGGCGCTTATGCCTTTACCCGCAGCGCCCAGGCTTTTGCGCCCTGCACCCCCGTCAAAGCGGTGGATACCACCGGCGCCGGCGATGCTTTTATCGGCTCCTTCCTCTGGCAGATGGCCCGGGACGGCGTGGATGCCGCCGCACTGCCCAAGCTGCGCAAAACGCAGCTGGAACAGTACCTGGCTTTCTCCAACCGATACTGCGGCGCCAGTGTGCAGCAGTACGGCGCACTGAGCAGCTACCCCACTCTGGCGCAGATGGATGCGCAGGCTTGACCTGCCCCCCTTTTGAAAAAATACGCCCCCTGCCGGGACCTCGGGTCCCGGCAGGGGGCGTTCTGTTTGCGTCCCACACAAAAACTGGCCCGTGCAGATGCACAGGCCAGCTGAGAATTTTTTTTGTTAAAGGCGGCGAGCACCCGCCCCAAGGTCACCGTCCGCTCTTGAATGCACAAACGGCAATGCTCAATGCGCTCCATGCGGCCTGGTACATCAGCACCGCTGCCACCGACAGCCCGCCGATGCTGCCCGCCGTAGTCAGCAGCAGTGCAATGGCCACCGACAGCCACACCGATGCCAGCTGCACGGTCGTAGCGCTGGTCTCTGCGGACTGCGCAGTCTCCGCCGCCGCCAGGCCGCCGGTCAGGCTGGCCAGACCCTTGCGGTGCATCATGCAGCAATCCGCACTGGTGCAGGCGGGAGCAGATGCCAATGCGTCCCACTGCTCCTGTGCCAGCACCATCACCATCCCCTGCGGCAGGCGGTATGCCTCCGCAATATGGCGGGCGGTCAGGCTGGGGTCCTGGCAAGCGACCATCAGGCGGATATTCTCCCGCTGAAGCACGGCCAGGGCCCGGGCGGTATTGCGCCCGCCCACATAGCGCAGCACAAACATGGCGTGCAGGTTGCCGGACACCGCCAGGTACAGGATCTGCAGCGCTCCATTCTGGGAGTGCTTGGCCTCATACTCCGGCTCCGGCAGGGGGACCCCCTCCTGTTCCAGATAGGCGCGGTTGCCCAGCAGGATGCGGTTGTTGTCGCACCAAGCGGCAAAGCCCAGACCCCGGTGGGTCTCCAGGTCCTTGACCGGGAACAAAATATCGGTGCGGTCCTCAATGATCTGGCGGAACAAGCCCCGCAGCGTGTTGCAGCTTTGGTTCAGCACACTGGCCGTATACAGGATATCCCGGTCGATCCGGCCGCCCTTAAAGATACGGATATCCTCCAGGTTCACGCTGTCCGGACCAAACAGGTCGTCGGCATCCAGCTGCACGGTGTCGATGCCGCCCAGTTCCTCTGTAGCGGCCCAGCCGGGCACCACCGCCCCTGCTGCTGCGGCTGTGCGCTGCAAGCGCAGCGCCGCCACCGCCGCCACCAAAGTAGAGGACAGCGGCGCACCCATACACAGCGCCGATGCAGCCGCTGCGGCTGCCCCGTTGATGCCTGCGCCAAACAGCAGGAACACCAGTCCGCTGAGCACCGCTGTGCCCAGCAGGATGTAGGAGGTCTTGCGGGTCCGGCGCTCACTGGCACGCGTTCCAAAATGCTGGTCCACAAAGCCAGCGCTCCACTCCACCGGGCGGCTGAACAGCACCCAGGGATCTTTTTCTTCCATCGCCTGCGCCAGGCTGCGCACCAGGTCCTTATCCTTGATGCGCACAGCGCCTTGGTAGTCCTCTCCGCTGGAGGCCAGCCGGTGGCCAGCTTCCACTGCGGACAGCATCACACGTCCGCCCACCAGAGCCAGGCAGAGCCCCAAGGCTGCCACACCGGACAGCAGGGTCATGCCGCTGGACGCATAGCTTTTGGCGTTCAGCAGCGCTACTGCCGCCTGCACCAGCGCCGCTACCGCAGCCAGGGCCGGCATCGTCTCAGCGCTGGGGGTGCCCCGCAGGCCCGCCAGACCGTCCCGCAGAACGGTATACGCCACGCCCATGGCTGCCGCCAGAGCCAGCAGGTTGACCCCGTAAAAGGCCGCCGGGGCCGCTATGGGGTCCAGCCCGGCTACCGGGGGCAGCAGACCCCCGGCCGTCAGACTGAGCTGTATCAGCACCAGCGCCAGCAGCCCGCTGAGCACACAGCGCAATGTAAGGGAAGCCCCCATCTGCCGCAGTTTTTCCCCCATTTCCTCCGGGGTCTGTGCATCCGGGAACTCCGGTTCCGCCTGCTTGGAGGCTGCATAGCCCGCCAGCTTCTCCTTCCAAACGGAGGAAGCGGGCGCCTCATGCTCTGCAGGCGGCGGGGTCTGCCGCGCTTTTGCGGCGGCGGGAGCCACAGGCTCCTCTTCCAGCTCCAGCAGCGGCAGGCTCATGGTATCGTCCTTGTCCCGGGGCGGCTCCTGCTCCCCAAACAAACGCAGGGGGGGCTTTGCCGAGGCAGACGGCTCCGTTTTTTTCTCCGGGAAAGCGGTGCGGGTGGGCTGCGCCTCTGGCTGGTGCTCCTGTGCAAACACCAGGGTCGGGCGTGCAGACTCTGTTTCCGGCTGTTTTTCCTTTACAGGTGCAGCCGCAGAGCCATTCATCTGCTCCAGCAGCGCACGCAGCTCGTCCAGTTTCTGGGTAGTCTGCTCCTCCTGGGGGGTCACCCGCTGCGCCGCAGGCCGAGGACTAGCCACTGCCCCTCTGGGGCTGCCAGTGTACCGCCTGGGACGGGACACCGAGTCCGATTCGGGCATGGGTACCGGTTCCGGGTCAGGTTCCGGCGTGGGGACCGGTTCCGGGTCGGGTTCCGGCGTGGGGACCGGCTCCGGGTCGGGTTCCGGCATGGACACCGCCCGCACCGCCGGTGCCACATCCTTTTTTTTGATAGGGGCGGACTGCCGGGGCATCTTGATCTCCGGCTGCGCCTCGGGCTGGATCACCAGTTCCAGATCCGCTTCCTGCTCCTCTGGCTCACACCCCAGCAGCAGCTCACCGGTATTGTCCTCACAGGAGTCTGTGTCCGGGGCAGCAGGTCTTTCCCGATGGAACAGCCGGGCCAGCAGTCCCTTGGGCTGCTGATCCAGCTCGCTGTCCCGGCGGGTCATCTCCTCCGGCACCTGGGCTACGGTGGTGGTAAAAAAGGTTCTGAACTTCTCGTCCTGCGCCGCGATCTCCTCAGCGGTATACTCGTGCCGCCCAGTCAGGCGCTGGTTTTCTTTCGGCATCCTTGTCCCTCCCTGTCATAAGCAGGGGGGCATCCTCCCCGCTTACTGCCGTATTCCTATGTAGCTTACAGCTTTGCTGCCCGCTGGGTTCGGATCTCATACAGGATGATACCCGCTGCCACCGAAACATTGAAGCTGTCCACGCCGGTGCCCTCTGCAGCCATATCCAGCCGCACAACACCATCGCACAGTTTTTTGACCAGTTGGGACACACCGCTGCCCTCGCTGCCCATCACCAGCGCAATCGGGCCGGTAAGGTCCGATTTATGCAGGGACACGCCGTCCATATCTGCACAGTAGACAAAGACCCCCTGCTCTTTCAAGCGGCGGATGGTCTCGCCAATATTGGCCACACGGGCCACCGGCAGCCGCTCAGCAGCGCCTGCACTGGATTTGAGCACCGTCGGGGTCACTTGCGCACCGCCCCGCCGCGGGATCACGATGCCGTGGGCGCCGCACAGCAGTGCGCTGCGCATCACTGCGCCCAGATTGTGGGGGTCCTCCAGGCCGTCGCACAGCACCAGGAAAGGCGGCTCGCCTTTTTCCTTTGCGATCTGCAGCAGATCCTCCACTGCAACATACTCGATCTCGCTGGCAAAAGCCGCCACACCCTGGTGGCTCTCGGTACCGGTCATCAGACGCAGTTTATTGGGGTGGACCCGCTTGACGGCGGCCCCGGCCTCTTTTGCAAGGGCGGTATAATAAGCGGCCACTGCCGGGGCCATTCCCTCGGCCAGAAGCACGGTATCCACGCCGGAGCCGCTTTTCAAAAGCTCTGCCACCGGGTTTTTGCCGTAGACCAAGCTCTCATTTTTAGCGGGGGCCTCCTCCGGGCTGCGGCGGGGGCGGCGCGGCGTATTCTTTTCCATCATCGTATGTTTCTCCTTCCCTAAACGGGGATGTTTTTGCAAAATAATCCAGGTTAAAGTATACCATACCCCGGCTCTGTTTGCCATAGAAAAGCGCAGTTTTTCCTGGACAGCTTTTCCCGTTTGTTCGGAAAAATTCCGCCCGGTTCGAGAAAAATCGGCAAGATCCCCCTTATCTCCCAGATTCGCCGCAGCGCCCGTTTTTACAGGCCCATTGAGGATAGTATGGTTTGAGAGCGCAGCAGTTATGCAGAAGAAAGTTTTCAACATTCCGGGCTGTATACCAG
>Dunbar_p2__coassemble_3500_pt1 | contig 6538 bp, 4 predicted proteins | sample Dunbar_p2__metabat2_low_PE_034 | metagenome-assembled genome bin Dunbar_p2
CCCCATCTCGTAAGCCTGTGCCATGGCAGGCGTACCGCACACTGCACCCGGCTCGTAAACGCCACATGCTACAAGGACTCCCTTTTCCACGGCACCTTCCACACAGTCTGCATAGCCCCGGAAGCAGGTCAGCGTAGTGTCCGCAGAGGCTTTTTCCTCGTCTGCCATGGTGGTGATGTAGTAAAATTCCTTGTCTTTGACCTCAAGCCACCGTGCCACGGTACGGTCGATCACTGCCTTCAACTGGGCACTGATGGAGTAGAAGTATACCGGGCTTGCCAGCACAATGACATCGGCATCGATCATCTTTTGCAGGATGTCTGTCATATCATCCTTGTGGACGCAGGCTCCGCCGTGGGTGCTGCAGTAGTAGCAGCCGGAACAGGGAGCCACCTTTTTCTCAGCGACCCGGATCTTTTCTGCTTTGTGCCCGGCATCCTGCGCTCCACGCAGAAATTCGTCGCATAGAATATCAGAGTTGCCGCCCTTCCTGGGACTGCCAGACAAAATCAATACCTTCTTGCTCATAGGAACCTCCTTGACAGCGGAGTGCATCCGCATTATGATGTTGATAAAGTTTGATTTTATCATACAACTTAAAGCGCACTTTAAGTCAAGGACTTTTTGAAAAAACGGAGGTTTCAGATGATCTATACCGTAGGTGAAATGGCACAAAAGCTGGGCGTACCTGCCTCCACCCTGCGCTACTACGACAAGGAAGGGTTACTTCCCTTTGTGGAGCGTTCCTCCGGCGGCATTCGGATGTTCCGGGAAAACGACTTCGAGTGGCTGCAGGTCATCCGCTGCATGAAAAAAGCCGGAATGTCCATCAAGGATATCCGGCAGTATATCGAACTTGCCATGCAGGGAGACGACACCATTGACACCCGACTGGAAATGTTCCGGCATCAGCGCGAGGTGCTCACCCAGCAGATCCAGCAGTTACAGCATACGCTGGAGACCGTGGAGTATAAATGCTGGTTCTATGAAACCGCCAAAGCCGTTGGGACAGTGGATGTCCCCGATGCAATGACCGATGCGGATGTGCCGGAGCAGCTCCGTGCCATCCGACAGGAACTGCGGGGGCAGAAGATTCCGAATGGCGAAAAAAACAAAAAATCCCGAATGCAAAAGCATTCGGGATTTTGGTGCGGATGAAGGGACTTGAACCCCCACGGTATCGCTACCACTAGAACCTGAATCTAGCGCGTCTGCCAATTCCGCCACATCCGCATATTCTCTTTCGCTTTGGCTGTTCACCTCAGCGAGGTGTTTTGTTATAGCACGGATCTGACAAATGTCAACACCTGTTTTCAATTTTTTTGAAAATATTTTCCCCAGCGGTTTTGCTTCCTTTGGAATTGACATTCCCTTTGCGGATGCGTATAATATATAAAATGTTAGGACAAAGGCGTCCATCCCAAGGCGGTAGTATCCGTTCTCGGGATGGACGCCTTTTTTGTATTGCATTACAACAGACACAATCTTCAAGGGGGATATTGGGAATATGGCAAGCAAACATATTTTTGTGACCGGCGGCGTGGTTTCCGGTCTGGGCAAGGGCATCAGCGCGGCCAGCCTTGGGCGGCTGCTCAAACAGCGCGGCCTGAAGGTGGCAGCTCAGAAGCTGGATCCTTATGTGAATGTGGACCCGGGCACCATGAGCCCTTATCAGCACGGTGAGGTATTTGTAACCGAGGACGGTGTGGAGACCGACCTGGATCTGGGCCACTACGAGCGCTTCATTGACGAGGATCTGAACAAACTCTCCAACCTGACCAGCGGCCGGGTTTACTGGAACGTACTGCATAAGGAACGGGCTGGCGAATATCTGGGCCACACGGTACAGATCATTCCCCATGTGACCAACGAGATCAAGGAGTTCGTTTACGGTCTGGGCGAGTACACCAAGGCGGATGTGGTCATCACCGAGATCGGCGGCACCATCGGTGACATCGAAAGCCAGCCGTTTCTGGAGGCTATCCGCCAGATCAGCCGGGAGGTTGGCCGGGAGAACTGCCTGTTTTTGCATGTGGTACTGGTTCCCTACCTGAAATGCTCCGGCGAGCACAAGACCAAACCCGCCCAGCATTCGGTGCATGAGCTGCAGAGCATGGGCATCATGCCGGATGTGATCATTGCCCGCTGCGACGAGCCCCTCGAGGACGGAATCTTGCAGAAAATCGCTGCCTTCTGCAACGTGGAGCAAGACTGTGTGATCGAAAACCGCACCCTCTCCAGCCTGTACGACGTACCCCTGATGCTGCACGGCGCCCGGCTGGACGAACTGGTCTGCCGCCGGTTCGGTTTCGCTGCACCGGAACCGGATCTGACCGAGTGGCGCCAGATGTGCAGCCGCATCAACGGGCTGAACCGGTCGGTGACCATTGCCATGGTGGGTAAATATGTGGAGCTGCACGACGCTTATCTCTCGGTTGTGGAGGCACTGCACCACGGCGGTTACGAGAACAGCGCGGCTGTGAGCATCCGCTGGGTGGATGCGGAGCAGCTGAGCGAAGCAAATCTGAACGAGCAGCTGGCCGGTGTGGACGGCATTCTGGTTCCCGGCGGCTTTGGCCAGCGCGGCATTGAGGGCATGATTCTGGCCGCCCGCTATGCCCGGGAGCACTCCCTGCCCTATCTGGGCATCTGCCTGGGCATGCAGATCGCCGTAATCGAAGCGGCCCGGAACATGGCCGGTCTGACCCGGGCCAACAGCCGGGAATTTACCCCGGAGAACGACCAGTGTGTGATCGACCTGATGCCAGATCAGACCGGCGAGCTGCCCAAAGGCGGCACCATGCGGTTGGGCGCATACCCCTGCGCTCTGGCCGAGGGCAGCCGGATGCGCACCATTTATGGCGGCGCCGAGCTGATTCACGAGCGTCATCGCCATCGCTACGAGGTGAGCAACGCCTTCCGTCCGGTGTTGGAAGAGGCGGGCGTGCGCTTCACCGGCGCCTCTCCGGATGGTCGTCTGGTGGAAGCCATGGAGCTGCCGGAGCACCCCTTCTTTGTTGCGGTGCAGTATCATCCGGAATTCAAGAGCCGCCCCAACCATGCACACCCCCTGTTCCGTGAGCTGATCCGGGCCTGCCTGAAGAGCTGATTGCTTTTTCATAGTGTAAAACACGTGCCTGCCGTCTGCACCATGCAAACGGCAGGCACGTGTTTTACAAATCAAAGAGCACTCCTCCGCATTACCGCAAAAGCATCGCCAGAACGGCAAGCCCCATAATCCCCACAATAAATGCACTGAAGCCGCATGCGTGAAAGATCAGGATATAGCAGTATAGTCCATGATGTCCTTGAGAAAAATGTGTCAACCAATCTTGACAACATCAGAATTTCATGGCTGAACCTCCTGTTTTGGAGATAATCCAAGTATAGTCCGGAAGCCGGAACACAGCAAGCAACTATTATTAGCAATCTGTCAACCACACATAGCCTGCCGCTGCTTGACAAAAAACTCCCCGTTTGCGGAATCGTATTTTCTGCGACTTCCACAAACAGGGTGTTTTGTTTTACCTCATGGTCACATGGGTACGTAAAGGGCTTTATACTGGTTTTCCGGGTTGGGCTCCAGCACCCAGAAAGGGCTATTCAGCAAAGAGTCCAGATCCTCGTCAAAGGCGGTGCAGAACTGCTCCAGCAGGGGCCGAATCGCTTCTTTGTCCGCCTTCTGTGCCCGGCGGCAGAGGATCTTTTCGGTCAGATCTCGGGGTGGGATATTCCCCCGCAGATAAATGTGACCGCCGTACATGCCCCGGCCGCAGAAGCCGCCCACCACCGGCTGGCCTTCCGGTGCGCCCAGACCCAGCACCACGATCGCGCCGCCTGCCTGGTACTCGCCCAGAAAGCTGCCCGCCGTGCCGCCGATTACAATGCTGGCACAGGAGTCACCGAACGCCTTCATATGAACGCCTGCCCGGTAGCCCACATCGCCCCGGATCATCAGCGTGCCACCACGCATGGCATAGCCCGCGGCGTCGCCTGCGCGGCCCTCCACCCAGATGGTGCCCGCATTCATGGTATCACCCACCGCGTCCTGCGCGTTGCCGTGAACCCGAATGCTGCCGCCGTCCAGATAGGCCCCCAGTGCATTGCCCGGTGTCCCCCAGATTTCCAGATCGCGGCCCTGCATGCCGCTAGCGATGTATCGCTGGCCGCAGCAATTGTGAATTTGAACATGGAGATCGGTACAGGAGCGCAGGCAGCGGCCCAGTTCCTCATACTCCATTCCCTTGGCATCTATTTTCATCTGTGGTTCTCCCCTCTCTTATTCCCCTGCATGCTTCACACCCAGAATATCCAGCTCCTTCTGGGTGAGCCCGACGCCGCGCAGTGCCAACCGGTTGCCGCACAACGCCTCAATGGAGTTGATGCCCATACCACCCATCATCTCGCGGATCTCACGGGTCCAGGCGTTTACCAAATTCACCAGGCGCTGTGCGCCCTCGTCCGGATCCAGACGGGCAACCAGATCCGGGCGCTGGGTGGCAATGCCCCAGTTGCACAGGCCGGTATGGCAGGAGGCGCACATGTGGCAGCCCAGCGCACACAGCGCCGCTGTGCCGATGGACACCGCGTCCGCACCAAGGGCGATGGCCTTGACCACATCTGCCGAGTTGCGGATGGAACCGGAAGCAATGACGGAGATACGACGACGAATCTGCTCCTGACGCAGCCGCTCGTCCACCGCAGCCAGAGCAAGCTCGATGGGAATGCCCACATTGTCCCGGATTCGGGCGGGGGCGGCACCGGTGCCGCCCCGGAAACCGTCGATGGCAATGGCATCCGCGCCGCTGCGGGCGATGCCCGAAGCGATGGCCGCGATGTTATGCACTGCCGCCACCTTCACGATCACCGGCTTGGTGTAGCCGGTGGCTTCCTTCAGCGAGGCCACCAGCTGACGCAGGTCTTCAATGGAATAGATGTCGTGATGGGGCGCTGGACTGATGGCATCCATGCCTTCGGGCACCATGCGGGTGCGGGCCACATCGCCCACGATTTTGGCACCAGTCAGATGTCCGCCGATCCCGGGCTTTGCGCCCTGACCGATCTTGATTTCGATGGCAGAGCCAGCCATCAGGTATTCCCGGTGCACGCCAAACCGGCCGGAGGCAACCTGCACAATGGTATTTGCCCCATACGGATACAGATCCCGGTGCAGACCGCCCTCACCGGTATTGTAATAGGTGCCCAGTGCCTGTGCAGCCCGACTGAGGGCCGCGTGCACATTGTAGCTGATGGCACCGTAGCTCATGGCTGCAAACAGAATGGGAGTTTTTAATTCCAGATGCGGCGGCAGCGTGGTGTCCAGCTTGCCGTCCGGCCCACGGTGAACCTTATCCGGACGACGGCCCAGATAAACCTCGGTTTCCATGGGCTCCCGCAGAGGGTCAATGGGCGGGTTGGTCACCTGCGAAGCGTTCAGCAGCAGCTTGTCCCAATAGCAGGGCACCTCCTTCTGCGAACTGCCCATGCTGGACAGCAGCACACCGCCAGTGGCCGCCTGCCGATAGATTTCCTGCCGGGCATCCTGACTCCAGCCCGCATGGGGACGGAACACATTTTCCGACGGGCGAATCTGCAGCGCCCCGGTGGGGCAGCAGGCCACGCAGCGCTGGCAGTCCACACACAGGGCGGCATTTGCCTGCATCCGGCCTGTTTTTTCGTCCTTTTTATGCACACCAAAGGCGCATTGCTGCTCGCAGATGCGGCAGTTCACGCACAGCTCCCGATCCCGCAGAACCGCAAAGCGGGGCGTATCCCATTGGATTTTCATTTTTCTTCCTCCTTCAGCCGCACAATCACCGGTTCGCCGCCATTTGGCGCCCAGATGCGATCCAGCTCCGGTTCCACTTCCCGGATAGCGGCCTCTTCACTGGCAAAATATACCCGGTCGCCCCGTTCAGCCACCACCAGACTGCGAAGCTTAAGCCGGTCATTCAGAGCCATCATACCGCCCTCAAAGCCCACCAGAATGGAAAACGGGCCGGTGATCAGCAAATCACTGTACATCTGGCGCAAAAAGCGGCGCTGCTTCTGCTCCGGCTGGGGCATGGCTGCCAGCTCACTCCAGAAGGGGGCTGCCACCACCTGTGCGGCTTCCTCCAACGTGAGGCCCTGATGGCGCAGCAGGTAGTCCAGCGTATAGGTAATGACCTCGGTATCCGTGAGCAGGTTGCAGCGATAACCGTACATCTCCACCGCCCGCCGGTTCGCGTCGTAAGAGGAAATCTCGCCGTTGTGCACCACCGACAGATCCAGTAGCGCAAAGGGGTGCGCACCGCCCCACCAGCCGGGGGTATTGGTGGGATACCGGCCGTGAGCCGTCCAGGAATAGCCCTCGTATTCCTCCAGGCGGTAGAAGTCCGCCACGTCCTCCGGGTAGCCCACCGCCTTGAACACCCCCATATTCTTACCGCAGGAAAACACATACGAGCCCTTGAGCTGATCGTTGATGCGGATTACACAGCGGGCAACATATTCCTTTTCGTCCAGATGGCTGTCCGCCAGCTTGTGGGGCAGCGGC
>Dunbar_p2__coassemble_6061_pt1 | contig 3769 bp, 4 predicted proteins | sample Dunbar_p2__metabat2_low_PE_034 | metagenome-assembled genome bin Dunbar_p2
TTGCAGGGCAGCGCCCTCCCGTCCGGCAGAGCCGCCGCACAGGTGGGTCAGCACAGCGCCCAGAAAGATGGCGGGTGTCAAGGCCAGCGGCAGGGGCTTGCCCTGCTGCACCGTGCGCAATACGTCGTCGGTGCCAAGGCCCTGGCACCGCAGCACCTGATACAGCGCTGTGATCCCAAGCCCGGCAATGGGCAGCAGCCATAAAAGCCACCCCTGTGCCGCCCGCAACTCGGTCACTTGCTCTACTGCTATGTGGAAGGCTGTGCCCACCACGCCTCCGGCCAGGCCAATCGGCAGCGCCAAGGCCAGGCTTTGCCATACTGCCCGCACCCCATTTTGGATGCGGCCGCTCATCGTTCCTTCTGCTTTTTCCATCCTTTTGTTTCCCTCTTTTTATGGGGGCGCACCCCCGGCGGGTGCGCCCCAGGGTGCAGCAGCGCATACACCCTATCACAGACAATCGCAAAGGATAGCACGATGATTTTTGTCTGTCAAGCAACGCTGATTAAGAACCGGCAAAGAAACCAGAACTTTTGACAAAAAGGATGGATATACGTCGGTTTTTCCTGCGGTGTCGTTGGCGAGGGAACTGCTTTTTTGCACAAAAGATACAAAAAAGCACCCCGCTCTTTGTGTAAAAGGGCGGGGTGCTGGATGAACGATACAAGGGGCAGAGAGCTGCGGCAGCGGTCTTACTCTACGTCCATGTCCTCTTCTTCTGCGATCAGAAGATCACGCACAGCGCGCATCCGTGCCTTGCGGCTGGCGCGGGCCTTGAAGTGCTGGCCGTCGTTGCGCTCTGCGGCGTGCATTTCTGCATGGAGCAAAAGGCTCATCATCGCACGCAGCGCAAAGGTGGCAGCCAGGGGGATCACCGAGCTGAGGCTGGGCAGCAGAAAGGTCTTGGCGATCTCTGCCGACATCAAAAACTCCAGCGCAGTGGTCAGGCCGCTGCTCATCTCATGGTGGAAGTCGTGGCTGTCATGGAACAGCATCACACGCAGATAGTGGTAGCTGGCCTTTGCCAGGCTCAGCACAATGATCGTAAGGCCGATCACCTCCGCAATGGCGGCGATCAGGGGCACGGCCGAGGCCAAAAATTCTTCCAGAGCCTCGGCCAGGCTATGGTTCAATGTAAACAGCCACTGCATCCGCTATTACCCCAGCAGACCGCGGATATAGGCGGCCAGCTCCTCATCCTTGCAGGAAGCAAAGAACAGCTCGTTGAACTTCTCGCCGGCCACAGCGCCGCGCAACAGTTCCTGGTCGATGCTCTTCAGGCACTCGATCAGGGGCTTGAAGGTGGCAGCACGCACGCCGTCCAGGATCTTCTTGTTGCGCTGCTCAGGCACAACGCGCTCCTTGGGGTAGCCCTGGCCGTGGCCAAAGCCGAACAGCTTCTCAAAGCAGTACTCCAGGTTCAGCTCGCCGCCCCAGCCAAAGCCCTTGGCAAAAGGCATGGCCACAGCGTTGCCGTCGTTGACGTGGGCAAAGGTGTAAGCGTCCACGGGGTCCTCCACATGGCCGCAGATCACGCCGGGGAAGCTGTTCAGGGCCAGCATGGCGCCCTCGCCGGTGCCGCAGCCGGTCACAACATAATCCGCAGCGCCGCTGTTCAGCAGGATGGCTGCCAGGATGCCGCACTGCACATAGGTCAGCTGTGCAGCGTCCTCAGCGGTGTACATACCGTAGTTGACCACCTCGTGGCCCATGGGCTCCACGACCTTCTTCAGGGCGGCTTCGATCAGGCCATTCTTGGCGGCCTGGCTGTTCTCGTTGATGAGTGCGATCTTCATGATAGGGTTTCCTCCTTAGTGCATGATGTAATAAAAAGCACCGCGTCCGCAGACGCGGTGCTCCGATCCGAGATCAAAACGGGGGATAAGGGGTCAGGCTCAGCCCGGCTGCTTGCCGATGTAAGCCAGGATGCCGCCGTCCACGTACAGGATCAGGCCGTTGACAAAGTCAGAAGCCTCGGAAGCCAGGAACACAGCGGGTCCGCCCAGGTCCTCTGCCTCGCCCCAGCGGCCAGCGGGGGTCTTGGCGACGATGAACTGGTCAAAGGGATGACGGCTGCCGTCCGGCTGGACCTCACGCAGGGGTGCGGTCTGGGGGGTAGCGATGTAGCCGGGGCCAATGCCGTTGCACTGGATGTTGTAAGCGCCGTACTCAGAAGCGATGTTCTTGGTCAGCATCTTCAGGCCGCCCTTAGCAGCAGCGTAAGCGGAGACGGTCTCACGGCCCAGCTCGCTCATCATGGAGCAGATGTTGATGATCTTGCCGCCGCCCATCTCGATCATGCCGGGGATGACAGCCTTTGCCACGATGAAGGGAGCGTTCAGGTCCACGTCGATGACCTGGCGGAAGTCGGCAGCGCTCATCTCGCACATGGGGATGCGCTTGATGATGCCGGCGTTGTTGACCAGGATGTTGATGCCGGCTTCTTTGTAAGCGGCGATGCCCTTGTCCACCAGCTCCTGCTTCAGGTCGTTGAAAACGATGGTTGCGCCGTTTGCAGCCAGAGCCTTGGCAATGGCCATGCCGATGCCGTAGGAAGCGCCGGTGACCAGAGCGACCTTGCCGGTCAGGTCAAAGGATTTCGGGGTGCACTGTGCCATTTGATAAGTCCTCCCATCAGAAGATAATAAAAGTTTCTCCCCGGAAACAGTGCTTTGCGGCTGTCCCCGGGTGCTTTGCCGGAGCATATTCTCCTTGTATACTAGGTTAACATTCTTGGGGCGCTCTGTCAAGCATATGGGCATTGGAATTTGTCCCAAATCTTTAAGAAATATTTGTACAGATGGCTGGCTCGGAAAACTTGTATACCAGTTTGCTCAAGGCAGGCCCTGCCCGGCGGCGGCCCGCCTGTCCTCTGTGGGAAGAAAAACGCCGTTTGCCTGTAAAAATCGGCCCGGGAAAGCTGGAATACAACGTGGCTGCGTTTCAGGCGGTCAGCCGCGGGGCAGCTTCTTTTTCTGCTGCCGTGCAATGATGGGCATCAGCACCGGCATGGGGACCCATTTCTGGGCGGTACACAACAGCTGCACGCCGGCAGACGGCACAATGATCAGCCGCCCCTGGCGCATCCCCCGCAGGGCCTCGGCCACGCAGTGCCCGGCAGAGATGCCCGGCAGCGCAAATACCACATTGGCCCGGCGGTTGAACCCGGTGTCCACCGGGCCGGGGCACAGCGCAAAGACCTTTACCGGGCTGTGCTGCTCCCGCAGCTCCTGGGCCACGGCACGGGTCAGGCTGACCACATAGGCTTTGGTGGCGTAGTACACCGCCATGTAGGGCCCGCCGGGCATCAGCCCTGCGCAGGAAGCCACGTTCAGGATAAAGCCGGAGCCTTGGGCCTGCATTTTGCCCAGCACAAATTTCATCAGCCGCTGCAGCGCACCCACATTGACCTGCAGCATCTCCTGCTCCACAGCGGGGTCCGTCTCGGTAAAAGCACCGCACAGGCCAAAGCCTGCATTGTTGATAAAGCCGTCGATCCGCTCGGTCTCCAGCGCAGCGCACAGGGTGTCCCACTGGGCCGGGTCGGACAGGTCGGCAGGCAGGATGCGGCAGGGGCAGCCCAGCAGCGCAGCCAGCTTTTCCAGCTGGTCGCCCCGGCGGGCGGTCAGGATCAGGCGGCAGCCCTGGGATGCGTAGTGCCGGGCAAACACCCGTCCGATGCCGGAGCTGGCACCGGTGATCCAGATGGTGGGTTGAGACATAGTAGATACAGCCTCCTTTGGCGGATGTGTTTTTTGCTCATTGTAGC
>Dunbar_p2__coassemble_7185_pt1 | contig 3185 bp, 4 predicted proteins | sample Dunbar_p2__metabat2_low_PE_034 | metagenome-assembled genome bin Dunbar_p2
CCAGTGACTGCCACAACCTTACCAGCCGCCCGCCGAACCTTGCAGAAGCACGCAAGGTCCTTCAACAAAAGATGGGAGAGGATTTTTTGGCACAGATCGATAAAAATGCCGCAGATGTCCTTGGTGCTGCGGCAGAAAAGGTAGTGCCATGAGTCGATATGGACGAAAACGGATCAGCCGCCGGGATATATTGAAAGCGGCTGGCGGAATGGTCCTGGCTGGGGCTGCGCTGGGCGGCTGTGCATATGCGCTGCAAGCCTGGGATGACCGGCAGAGTGCAGCTTCTGTATCCGGAACAGGGGAGACGGACGACCATCGTGCGCCGCCAGAGCTGCGGGAGGTGACCTGCCGTCACAAAACCTATCGGCAGCGGCCGGAGCTGGAAAGCTATCTGTTTTTAGGGATCGACCAGATGGGCAAGGCGGTAGGCACCCAAAGTTATGTGGCCGGAGGACAAGCCGATACCCAGATGCTTTTGGTGCTGGACAATGCAGCAAAGACCTGGCGTATTTTGCAGATCAACCGGGACAGCATGGTGGAAGTGCCGGTCCTGAGCATGATGGGCACGGTGCCCTATACCCTGGTACAGCAGATCTGTCTGGCACACGCTTATGGCGATGGCCGGGAACAGAGCTGCCAAAACAATGTGCGCGCTGTTTCCATGATGCTGGATGACCAGCCGATCAACGGGTACCTGTCGTTGAACATGGGCGGTGTGGGGATCCTGGTGGATCTGATGGAAGGGATCACCGTAAAGGTGACCTCCGACTTTTCTGCGGTAGATCCTGCCCTTACAGAGGGAAAGACCATCACGATGAACGGGGAGCAGGCGCTGGAATTTGTCCGTACCCGTAAGGATGTGGACGACCAGACCAACCTGGCCCGTATGGGCCGGCAGCGGCAGTTTTTGACCGCTTTTGAAGAAAAACTTCGTGGTATGGATTCGGAATTTGCGGTTACAGCATACGATGCCCTGTCCGAATATATCATTACGGACATTGCCAGCGGGACTGCGGTAAATATTGCGGACCGGCTAAAGCAGTATGAAGAACTTCCTCTGATGACCATTGCAGGGGAAAATACGGTAGAAAACGGATATTGGGCCTATTATCTGGACCCGGACAGCCTGCAGGAGACGGTTTTGGAATTGTTCTATCAGGAAATATAAGTGGGGGTGTAGGAATGGACGTTACGGAAAACCAGGACTTCGGGGAAATGCCCGCCATGCAGATCGGGCGCAGTCCAGAGGAAGAAGACACCATAGATCTGGTAGAATTATTCTATACATTATGGGGTCAGGCGTGGAAAATCTTTCTCTGCCTGGTGCTGGGGGCGGCAGTGTCGTTTGGGTGGACGTATTTCTGTGTGACACCCTTGTACACGGCAGATTCCAGTATCTATATCGTTTCAGCGTCCAATAAATCGGTGGTAGATCTGACCGATCTGCAGATCGGTGCACAGCTGACAGCAGATTATCGGGAACTGATGTACAGCCGCCCCTTGCTGGAAGATGTGATCAAAAATCTGGATCTGGACCTCACGGTAAGTGAGCTGTCGGAAATGCTCCGGATCACAAACACCCCGGATACCCGTATCTTAAAAATCGCAGTGACCAGCCCAGACCCGAACCAGGCGGCCGATATTGCAAATGAGCTGGTGAAGCAGGCGTGCATCTACCTGCCGCAGATCATGGAAACCGAGGAGCCTAACCTGGTAGAACGGGCGATTCCGCCAACGGTCAAGTCCAGTCCCAGCTATGCAAAAAATATTATATTGGGTGGGTTGCTGGGAGCCGTTCTGTGCAGTGCGGTGCTGGTGGTACGGTATCTGCTGGATGATACGTTCAAGACATCGGATGATATTTCCCGCTATTTTGGAGTACAGCCGCTGGCTACTATTCCAGAGGCAGATGGACGGGATGGGCAGAGGAAAAGAGCTGACCGAGCGTGGAGGTGAAAGGCACAATGAAAGAACTGGAAATCCGAAATTTGCCGGAGCTTCCGTTTAATGTGACGGAAGCGCTGAACCAGCTGCGCATCAACTTGAGTTTTTGTGGCAGTCAGGTCAAGACTGTCATGGTGACCAGCAGCGTCCCCAATGAGGGAAAGAGCTTTATTGCAATGCAGTTGTGGAAGATGATGGCGGAGGTGGGGGGCTCTATCGTACTGATCGACTGCGATTTTCGGAATTCGGAGATGCGGTATAAGTATAATATTGCCAGTGTCGATGCAGAAAATTTGATCGGTGCGCCGTATTATCTTGCAGGATGGGCTGAGATGCAGGATGTGATCTATAAGACAAACATACCCAATGGGTATATGGTCCCGGTAACGTCCTCCATTGCGAACCCGACGATTTTGCTGGAAAGCCAAGGCTTTGCAGAGCTTTTGGATTATTGCCGGCAGAACTTTGATTATGTTCTTGTTGACACGCCGCCGCTGGGCAGTGTGGCGGATGCACTCAATATTGCCCGGTACTGCGACGGAAGCGTACTGGTGGTCCGTAGCGGAGATACCCCTCGCAAACTGGTGGAAAACTCTGTCCAGATGCTAAAACGGGCAGAGAGTCCGCTGCTGGGGATCGTCCTGAACCGGGTGGACTTGAACAGTCGTTCCAGTGCGTATTATCACCGGTATTATCGCGGTGGATACTATTATGAAAATGGGTACAGATATGGTGGATCTCGGTATGGCCGTGGGGCCTCACATGAAAAGCTGCCGACCCGCAGAGGAAAACAAAATGAAAAGTAAAAGAATGGTTCGTATAGCGGGGCTGGCTCTGGTTTCGCTTGTAACAGCAGCGATGGGAATGCAGGCTTTTGCTGCGCAGTGGCATCCCAGCCGCACCCAACAGGAAGTGGAAGTAGTGCAGAATCAGGTGACGGCGTCGGATGGCGCGGTGATCACGATCCACACGGCGCCTGCGGTGGAACAGGGCACCGTGCCAAAGGCGGAAGAAGTTCTCCAGGTCGAGTCCGCCACACAGGCGCTTATCCAGATCACGCCAGTATCTTCTGCTTTGGCAGCCAATGCGGCGGTCGTGGCGGCGGTGGAAGCCGAGCTCGGCGCCGACTGGCCCGAACAGGTGGCGCCGCGCTTCGACGCGCGCAAGGCGATTCTCTTCGACGACCGCTGGGCGAGCGCGGTGAAGTCGCCGTTGAGCGCAGCCGCATCGTTGTTGTAGAA